>Ga0182742_1000080_pt1 | contig 192669 bp, 156 predicted proteins | sample eDN5th37CBELigMG_FD_128880 | JGI IMG/M metagenome (GOLD analysis project Ga0182742, IMG submission 128880) | Enriched Miracle-Growth compost microbial communities from Emeryville, California, USA - eDNA 5th pass 37_C BE-Lig MG (version 2)... ... | reverse complement strand
GGGGGCGTGGGGGCGTGGGGGCGTGGGGGCGTCGGGGCGTCGGGGCGTCGGGGCGTCGGGGCGTGGCGGGACATGGCGGGGACATGGCGGGACATGGCGGGACATGGCGGCATAAAGCGGCGGCGCCGCGGGCTCCTGTGGATCGGAGGGCCCCGACTGCGTCCCGGAAGAGCGCACCGACGAATTCGGGATCCCTCCTGGTCCCAGGTCGAGTTCTCTGGGTGATCGAGGATTCGAGGGCGATGGCGCCGTTCGTGGATCGCGTGGCCGACCACCTGGCCGGCCCTCTCAGGATGCTCGAGGAGGGGCGGATCTACTATCACCTGGCCGTTACGACAACGGGCCTCGAGGAATGCCCCGGACTGCTACGGGCCCGTCGGCGGCGGAGAGGATGGACGGTTCGTTCCGGTGGACGGGAGCCGACCGAGGATCCTCGCCAACAAGACGCCCGACATAGTGGAGGTGTGGCGCGAGGCGGTCGACGTCGGTTCCTGCCACGTGCGCTCGCACCTGCTGGAGGCGGCGTGGCGCGCGCTGCCACGAGGTCTATTTCGTCTAGCCGTCCATCCGGCTAGCAGGATCGGTCATTCGGGTCTCGTACCTCGCGCGTGGGGCTGAGCAACGACCGAAGTCACGCGAGCTAAGCTCGCAGCGTCGTTCGCCAGGAGCGAGGCCAATCGACCGCCTGGAGCGTACGGGCCTCGACCATGCGGTGGAGCAGGTCCGCGTTCGTTTCGCCGCCATGGGTTCGCAGAAGCGCCGCCGCCTCGCTCCCTTCTCCAAGGTCGATTGATGCTGAGACGAGCTAAGCCAGTTCGACTCGAGCGGGCCGTGGATTGGAGGGCTCATAGGGCTAGCTCGAGCCAGCAGGCATTCCGGCTCGCCTACCGGATGCCAGGAGCGGTTTCGGGAAGAGTCCACAGCTCCTCGTCCTTTTCAGATCCGCGTGCTAAGATCTGTAACGTAAGAATGCTGTTGACAACCACTCCTGCAGGTGGGAGGATGTCGTACAGGCAAGGGACGGCGGCTGACGATGAAGAACAACAGCGTAGATGCACTTCGGGAGGGGATCGAGGCGCTAATCCGGGAGTGGATTGGAGTTGGTGCGCTATCGCTCCACGACCTTGGGAAGATCAGCTTGGCATCAAGCCGGTTCTTGGCCGAGGTGGAAACGATTCTTGGGCAGCGGACGATGTTGGCATCGGCCTACCTTAGCGACGCCGGAGCAGGTGAGCGGGATTCGGAGCGGTCGAGACGGCTATCTGTAGGGCCGTCTGCTTCAGCACTCGAGAGAAGGCTTGTCTCTGTACTGAAGGCCATCGACGCGAAGGATCTTCGGGTACAGGAGATCGAAGCTTTCGCGAAGAGATACGCTGGGGACATCAACTGGGAGCAGAAAAATATTAGCCTGATACTTCGCCGCGCTGCCAAGCGCCCTAGCCCCGAAGTCGTTGCAAAGCGGACGGGCGACAGACTCCTGCTGTATTCGGTAGTTCACAACATCGCCGATCCCGAGGATAGGACCGAATCGTAAGCTTAAATTCTTGGCGCAACTGGTGCGCCAGTCCCTCGGCATAAGGTGGGCTAGAGGGAGGAGTGAAGTGCCCGGTGGCACCCGGGCGCTCCAAAATGGCCACCGAAACCTGCTGTCCAGCTCATCGGAGTCCGAAAATGCGTTCTTAGGCTTTCACGAAAATGGTCGAGAGTCAATCTAGATCCCCATAGTGCTGGGCAGCCACTCCGATTGGAGACCCCATGGCTGCATGTAGGCGCTGTGGCGGGCCGATCATCTTCCGGTATTGGCGAAAGCGCCCAGACGGAACGATTGAACGTCGGTCTCGTCCTTTTCCTATACACCCCAATGGTTCGTGTAATCCGTAGCCGAAGAGGCGGATAACGCTACCTAGACGGGACGGTTCGCGATCCGGACCTCCCGATCACCGACGACGAATGCCAACGGAAGGCGTTAGCGCCCTCCTGAGCATTCACCGTGAAGAAAAAGAAGGCCGGCCCTTTAGGGCCGGCCTTCTGCTTCAGTTGGTGCCCAGAGCCGGAATCGAACCAGCGACACGGGGATTTTCAGTCCCCTGCTCTACCGACTGAGCTACCTGGGCATATGGACCTGCCGGCTCTGGGCCGGAAGGACGGGCGGATTTTGCCGATCTGCGGGGGGCTGTCAACTGCGAAGGCAGGCGGAGGCCAATTTTCGGGTAGCGGCGGGCGGGTCAGCGGCGCGGGCTAAGCGCGCGGGCAATGGCGACGAGCTGGAGTTCAGCGTGGTCCAGGTCAGCGGCGAGGGGGAGGGCGGGGCTGAGGCCGGAGCGTTCGTGGGCGCGGGCCTCGCGGTGGTGGGCGAGGAGGGTGATGGAGGCCAGGCGCGCGATGCGCAGGCTCGCGTCGGTGGGGCGGCCGGGGGCGGCCAGGGACGCGGAGAGGGTGGAGACGAAGGTCGCCTGGGACTCGGCGGCCCGCTGCTGCTGCGCGGGTGATGCGCGCACGGCCGTCGCGGCCGCGTCCAAAGCTACGGCTAAGGCTGCCGGCAGGATGCGGGAGACCTCGTCGATGCCGCGGCGTGTCGCGCGGATGGCGGCCGGGCCTACTTCGCCGGCCACGAGGCGGGTGAGGGCGCGGTAGAGCTCCTCGGTCGCGTGGGCTGCCGCTTCGGCCCAGAGGTCGGCCTTGTCGCGGAAGTAGAAGAGCAGGTTCTGGCGGCTGAGGCCCGCGTCGGCGGCCAGGTGCTCGAGGCGCGCGTCGGCCTGGCCTTCCGCTGCGAACCGCTCGAGGCACGCGCGGGCGATGGCCGTGCGGCGATGGTCTCGGCGATCGATGGGGGATGGGTCACCGCTCACTCTCTCGCGCGGCGACCGATCGGCGAGGGGCGGCGTCCGGGATGGCGGGCGTCGATCCATTGAGCGACTTTACTAACAGAAAAATCCCAGACGGTAGGAAAAGCGATGGCGCGGAACGACGGACAGGGGAAAAGTCCGCCGATTCAAGTGGTTGGCGCTGCGCCGCCCCCCGAACTGCCCACCCTCGGACGCAGGTGCGAACACCAGTCGCGTTGACTTAGTGCGCGGGCGCTTGGTCTAAACGTTGCGAATGTCCAGCAGGAGCGGAGGCGGTGTTCGGTGGTGGCGGCGGTCAGGCCGGCGCCGACGCCCCGCAGATGGCAGGCGGCCGGGCCCCCGGCCGGCGGAAGTGGAGTGTTCGACGATGCACGCGCGGATCGGGCACGAGGCCACGGTTCACCACCACTCCCCAGACGACCGCCATGAGCGGGCGGCGCGGGAGAGGCCCGCCTCGGCGGCCTTCTACGACGTCGATGGAACGTTGGTGTCGACGAACGTGGTGCACGCGTTCGGCTACTACGCCGCGAACCGCGGGCGGTTGGTGGAGTCGGCGCTGCGGACCGCCGCGGTGGTGGCGGGGATCCCTGCCTTCTGGGCTGCGGACCAGGTTTCGCGGGCGCTGTTCAACGAGCTCTTCTACAAGCAGTACAAGGGGATCTCTCGCGACCGGCTGATCGCGCTCTCGGAGGAGCTCTTCGAGAAGGTGCTGAAGCCCGCCATCTACCCCGGCGCCCGGGACATGGTGGAGCGCTGCCGCGACACCGGGGTGCGGCAGGTGATCGTGACGGGGGCGATCGACCTAACGATCATGCCCCTCGCGCGCTGGTTCGGGATGGACGACGTGATCGCGAACGAGCTCGAGTTCCTGGACGACGTCGCCACGGGGCGCGTGATCAAGCCGCTGATCGCCGGGGCGACGAAGGCCGCTGCGGTGCGGGACTACTGCGCGGCGCAGAAGCTGGACCTCTCGGCGTGCTGGGGCTTCTGCGACTCGTACGCGGACTACTCGATGCTGGCGGTGGTGGGGCGGCCCACCGCGGTGAACCCCGATTTCCGGCTGCGCTCGCTCGCGCGGTCGCACGACTGGCCGGTGGTGGATCTGCGATGAGGTTGGCGAAGGAGCTGGAAGCCCCCGAGGTGGTGACGATCGACAAGGGGAGCGCGCCGCGCATCCTCCACTACGGCGAGGACTTCCTCCTGGAGGACCTGCCGGTTGGCACCCGCGTCATCTATCCCAAGCAGCCGATCGCGGGGCTGCCGAACCCGCGCGCCGCGATCCGGTGGGCGCTGAATCATCCGCTCGGCTGCGATCCCCTTCCCGCGCAGCTGAAGCCCGGGATGAAGGTGACGATCGCCATCGACGACATCTCGCTGCCGCTGCCGCAGATGCAGCGGCCGGATCTCCGCCAGACGATGCTGGAGATCCTCCTCGAGATGCTCGCCGATCACGGGGTGGAGGACGTCCACATCATCATCGCCATCGCGCTGCACCGGAAGATGACGGCGGCGGAGGTCGAGCGCGCGGTGGGGCCGAAGGTGTTCCGCGCCCACTGGCCGGAGACGCTGTACCACCACGACGCCGAGGATCCGGACGGGATGGTGGAGCTGGGGAAGACCCGCCACGGCGAGCCGGTGCGGATCAACCGACGCGCGGCGGAGTCGGACCTCATCATCTACGCGAACATCAACTTCGTGCCGATGAACGGCGGGCACAAGTCGGTGGGGGTAGGGCTGACGGACTACAAGGGCTTGAAGGCGAACCACAACCCGAAGGCGATCCGCGAGTCGTGGTCGTACATGGATCCGAAGGGGCCCTCGGAGCTGCACCGCTCGTTCAACCGGATCGGCAGCTTTGCCGAGAAGCACCTGAACGTCTTCAAGATCGAGACGGCGGTGAACAACCGCATGTACCAGGGGCCGATGGAGTTCCTCGGGAAGAACGAGGACGACTTCACGGAGAGCGATCGGCTGAAGTTCCAGGCGCTGAAGTGGACGCTGTCGAAGACGCCGAAGGCCCTGCGCCGCGAGGTGTTCATGCGGGTGCCCGCCGGCTACGAGCTGATCGCGGTGTACGCCGGGAAGACGGAGCCGGTGCACGACCGCATCCTGGAGAAGAGCTACGACCAGTACGCGGTTCAGGTGCAGGGACAGGCGGACATCCTCATCCACGGGGTCCCCTTCATCACCCCGTACAACGTGAACTCCACCGCGATGAACCCCCTGCTGGTGCAGGTGATGGGGCTCGGCTACCTCTTCAACCTCTACCGGGGCCGGCCACTGGTGAAGAAGGGAGGGGTGCTGATCCTGACGCACCCCTGCACGGACGCCTTCGACACGAACCACCACCCCAGCTACGTGGAGTTCTTCCACAAGGTGCTGGCGGAGACCCGCGACGCGACGATCCACTCGGAGAGGTACGAGGAGGACTTCGCCACGAACCCCGCCTACATCGAGATGTACCGGCGCGGGAACGCCTTCCATGGTGTCCACCCGCTGTACATGTGGTACTGGGGCGAGAACGGTCGCCAGCACGTCGGCAAGGTGATCGTGGTGGGGGCGGACAATGCCCACGTGCCGCGGATCATGGGCTGGGAGCGCGCCTCGACCTTGGCGGAGGCGATCGCGATGGCCCGCAGCGAGATGGGCCGCAGCGCGCAGATCACCATGGTGCACAACGCGCCGGTCGTCCTCGCGGACGTGGAGTAGGTGCGGATGAGCCACCCCACGCACCGAGCCCAGGACGTCGATCCCGCCACGCCCCAGGCCCCCCTCGCGGGCGCCGCGGCGGATGGACCGATCCGGGACGACGAGACCGCCGCGGCGGCCGGCGCCTTCGCTGCCGAGGTCGTCCCGATCTCTGCGCCGCTGCAGGCTCGTCCGGCCACGTCGGGCTGGGATCTCTCGGCGACGGAGGCGCTACGCGGCAAGCGCATCCTCTTCACGGGCGCCACCGGCTTCGTGGGGAAGGTGGCGCTGTCGATGCTGCTGACGCGCTTCCCGGACATCGGGAAGATCTACGTGCTGGCGCGCCCCGGCGTGTCGACCGGCGCGGACGCCCGCTTCTGGGGAAAGGTGATCGTCGCGCCTCCCTTCGATCCGCTGCGGGCGCGGCTCGGTCCCGGCTTCGAGGACTTCGTCCGCGAGAAGTGCGAGCCGGTGGCGGGCGACGTCTCGAAGAAGTGGTGCGGCTTCCCCGACGAGCTCCTCGCGAAGCTCGAGGGCAACGTCGACCTGCTGATCAACTCCGCGGGGCTGGTGGACTTCAACCCCACGCTCGAGGCGGGGCTGAACGCGAACGCCCTCGGCGCGGTCCACGTGGCCGAGACGGCGAAGCGCATCGGCGCGAAGCTGGTGCACGTGTCCACCTGCTTCGTGGTGGGGAATGCCCCCGGGATCGTCCCCGAGGACGAGGCGATCCTCGGCTACTTTCCGAAGCGCGACGAGCGGCCCACGGAGGCCTTCGATCCCTTCGCGGAGATCGCGGACTGCCAGGCGACGATCGCCCGGATCAAGGCGGAGGCCGACGACAAGGCGCTCCTCGCCGAACTGCGCGCGAAGGCGATCGAGCGGCTGCACGACGACGGCCGCGACGACGGCGACGCGAAGGCGGTGCGCACGGGCACGATGCGCGAGCGCAAGGTGTGGACGACGGAGCGGCAGGTCCGCGCCGGCCTGGACCGCGCCCGCTACTGGGGCTGGCCGAACACCTACTGCTACACGAAGAGCCTGGGCGACCAGGTGATCGACTCGTTCGCGCGCACGGAAGGGCTCGACTTCTCGATCGTGCGCCCGGCGATCGTCGAGAGCGCGCTGCGCTTCCCCTTCCCCGGCTGGAACGAGGGCTTCACCACCACCGCGCCGCTCTCGTTCCTCTCGCTGAAAGGGCACCGCACCTTCCCGGCGAAGAAGGGGCTGATCCTCGACGTGATCCCGGTGGATCACATCGCCGCCGGCGTGATCGCCGCGTCGGCGGCGCTCCTGGAGGGGAAGGCGAAGAAGGTCTACCAGCTCGGCACCTCGGACACGAACCCGCTGCGGGTGGACCGCGCGATCGAGCTGCTGGGGCTGTACCGCCGCCGCCACTTCCTGGAGAAGGCGTCGCGCCAGGATCGCCTGAAGAACGAGGTGCTGGCGCGGATCGAGCCGCAGGCGGTGCCGCGCTCCACGTACGAGCGGCGGTCGGCGCCGGAGATCGCGAAGCTCGCGCGCCGGGCGACGGAGCTGCTCGACCGCGTGAAGCCGTCGTGGGGCGCGCCACGGATCGGCGCCTCGATCGAGCGGCTGCAGGACGGCCTGGAGCTGACCTCCCGCCGCGCGCAGATGGCGGCGGATCTCTTCGAGATCTTCCTCCCCTTCGTCTGGGAGAACTCCTTCCGCTTCTCCACGAAGAACATGGCGGAGCTACACGCCAGGATGGATCCGGCGGACGCCGCGAAGATCCCCTGGGATCCGGAGGCGATCGACTGGCTGACCTACTGGCTCGACGTCCACATGGCCGGGATGGAGAAGTGGATCTTCCCGAACCTGGAGGACGAGTTCGGGGTGAAGACCCGCAAGAAGGGTCCGCCGGTCCACCGCGATCTCTGGGAGCTGCTGGAGGCCCGCGCCCGCCGCCACCCCGGCAAGGTGGCGATGCGCGCGTACCGCAAGGACGGCACCGCCGAGCGCTTCACCTACGGGCAGCTGCGCGATCGCGCGGTGCGGGCGAGCTGCTACCTCGTTGCGAGCGGCGTGGCGCGCGAGGATCGCGTCCTGCTCGCGGCGGAGAACGGGCCCGAGTGGCCGATGGTCTACTTCGGCGGCGTCCACGCCGGCGCCACGCTGGTGCCGGTGGATCACCAGTCGAGCCGCGAGGAGCTGGAGAACGTCGTCCGCTCGTCGGGTGCCAAGGTGATCGTCGCCTCGGCGTCGGTCCAAAAGCGACTCGGCCTCGAGGGCGGCCACGCCTCCGACGACGACGAGGCGCACGGGACCCGCGGCGCCGAGCCGGAAGGAGACCCGGGCGAGCTCGCCGGCGCCCGGGTGATCGCGCTCTCGCAGATCTTCGAGGGCGCGCTCCCGGCCGACGTGCCCTTCGCGCCCCGGGAGCCCGCGGAGCTGGCGTCGCTGATCTTCACGAGCGGCACCACCGGCAAGCCCAAGGGCGTGATGCTCTCGCAGCGCAACTTCACGTCGCTGGTGTCGAAGCTCGCCGGCTCGTTCGATCTGGGCGAGCGCGACGGCATGCTGTCGGTGCTGCCGCTGCACCACACCTTCGAGTTCACCGCTGGGCTCCTGGTGCCGCTCGTATGCGGCGCGGAGATCGCCTACCTCGAGGAGCTCACCGGCGAGTCTCTGGAGAAGGCGTTCGGCACGGGCAGGATCACGGCGATGGTGGGCGTGCCGGCGGTGTGGCAGCTCCTCCTGCGCCGCATCGAGACGCAGCTCGCCGACAAGGGCCTCGAGTCCACGGCGCAGACGCTGCAGGGTGCGGTGAACAACCTGGACACCATGCGCGCGGCGGCGGGGAAGGCCCTCTTCTTCCCGGTCCATCGCAAGCTGGGCGGTCGCCTTCGGATCCTGATCAGCGGCGCTTCGGCGATGCCGCCGAAGGTGTACGAGGCCTTCCAGGGGATGGGCTTCGAGATCTTCGAGGGCTACGGCCTCACCGAGGCGGCGCCGGTGCTCACGGTGCAGACGAAGGGCGAGAACCGCGCCGGGCACGTGGGCAAGGCGCTGCCGGGGATCGAGGTGCGCATCGACGATCCGGACGCCGACGGCGTGGGCGAGATCGTCGCCAAGGGCCCGAACGTGATGTCGGGCTACTGGAACGATCCCGACGCGACCGCGGAGGTGCTGAAGGACGGCTGGCTGCGCACCGGCGACCTCGGCCGCTTCGACTCGGACGGGAACGTGGTGATCGTCGGCCGCCGCAAGGACGTGATCATCGACGCCAACGGGAAGAACGTCTATCCCGATGAGCTCGAGGACCTCTACGCCGGCTGCCCCGAGGTGAAGGAGCTGTCCATCGTCGGGCTGACCGATGGTGGGGCCGAGAAGGTCGCCTGCCTCGCGGTGCCGATCGCGCCGGAGGACGGGCGCACGGCGGCGGAGATCGAGAGGGCGATCCAGGCGCACTTCCGCGAGGTGGGCCTGCGCCTGCCGATGTGGAAGCGGGTGAAGGTGCTGCAGCTCTCCCGCACGGAGCTGCCGCGCACCGCCACCCGCAAGGTGAAGCGGCCCCTGGTGGCCGAGACCATCGCGCGCCTGGAGGCAGAGCAGCGCGCCGGCCGCAAGGGCGCCGCCGCCGACGGCGACGCGTGGCTGTATGAGCTGGTGGCGCGGGTATGCGAGCAGCCCCGCGAGAAGGTGCGCCCGGACTCGCGTCTGGAGCAGGATCTCGGCTTCGACTCGCTGATGTTCACCGAGCTCGGCGCCGCCCTGCAGTCCGCCGGCGTGGGGATGCCCGCGCCGGAAGAGGTGATGTCGATCGCCACGGTGGCCGAGCTGGCGCGCAAGGTCGCGGGCTGGAAGCGAGCGGCCTCCCGCGGCGGCGGCGCGTCGCAGGCGAAGACGGAGGCGGAGAGGACCCGCGCCGGATCGAAGGGGATCCGCGACAACGCGAAGGCCCTCTTCGGCTCGGTGCTGGACGCGGTGCAGCCTTCGCTGGATCGGGTGCCCTTCCTCTCGTCGGCGGTGGCGCTGGCCCGCACGGAGGGCCTGCGGATCCTCGACGATCTGGTGCCGCCCGGCCGCGGCGCGAAGACCGAGGAGGCGGAGTCGATCGAGCTGCCGGAGGTGGTGGTCGCCGCCGGCAAGACGGTGCTGCGCACCGGGCAGAAGAACCTCTACGAGGTCTTCTTCGAGACGAAGGTGTACGGCCGCGCCCACGTGCCGCAGCACGCCAACTTCCTGGTCGCCGCGAACCACGCCAGCCACCTCGACATGGGCCTGGTGAAGCACGCGCTGGGCGGGCAGGGCGACAACCTCGTGGCCCTCGCTGCCACGGATTACTTCTTCTCGAACAAGGTGCGCCGCGCGTTCTTCGAGAACTTCACCCAGCTCATCCCCATGAACCGCCACGGCTCGCTGCGGGAGTCGCTGGAGCTCGCGTCGCGATCGCTGAAGCAGGGGCGCAACCTGCTCATCTTCCCCGAGGGCACCCGCGCCACCGACGGCACGCTGAAGGACTTCAAGGGATCGCTCGGCTACCTCGCGCTCACGAACAAGGTGGGGATCCTGCCCATGTACCTGGACGGCACCTACGAGGCGCTGCCCAAGGGAGCGGTGGTGCCGAAGGGCCGGGATCTCGCCGCGCACATCGGGCCGTTCCTCTCCTACGAGGAGCTGGAGGCGGCGGTGGCGGGCCTGCCGCGGAGCGAGCAGCACCGGGAGATCGCGAGGCGGGTGGAGGCGGCGGTGCGCGCCCTCGAGTCGGGCTGCCGGGGCGAGGCCGAGGCTGCGACGGTGACGCCGATCGCCGGCGAGGAGGCGAAGGATCCCGCCGGCGTGACGCCGAAACCGCCCGGGCACTCCATGGCCAACATGGGAGCGGCGGCAGAAGACGCTGGAGGGGAGCAGCTCTCGACACGGAAGGGGAAGCGATGATCCTCGTCACCGGAGGCACGGGCTTCCTCGGCGGCCACCTGGTCTCGCTCCTCCTGCGGCGCGGCGAGGAGGTGCGGGTGCTCACCCGCGTGTCGACGCCGGAGCTCGCCGCGTCGGGGGCACAGGTCTGCGAGGGCTCGCTCCTCGACCGGGAGGTCCTCGCCCGGGCGCTGGACGGAGTCACCCGCGTCTACCACTGCGCGGGCCTCGTCTCCCGCGATCCCGAGGTGGGCCCGGAGATGTTCCGGGTGCACGTGGACGGCACCCGCCTGCTCCTCGAGGAGGCCCGGCGCGCGGGCGTGAGGCGCGTGCTCGTGACCTCGACCTCGGGCACGATAGCCGTCACGCCCCACGACGAAATCTCCACCGAGGACAGCCCCTACCGGATCGAGACGGTGCGGCGCTGGCCCTACTACCTCTCCAAGATCTTCCAGGAGAAGCTCGCCCTCGAGCTCGCGGCGGACGGAGGGCCCGAGGTGGTGGTGGTGAACCCGTCGATCCTCTTCGGCCCCGGCGACGTGCGTCTCTCCTCGACCGGCGACGTGCTGCGCTTCCTCGAGGGGAAGATCCCGCTGGTGCCGTCGGGCGGGATCAACTTCGTGGACGCCCGCGACGCCGCCGCCGGCGCGATCCTGGCGATGGAGCAGGGCCGCCCTTCCGCCCGCTACCTTCTCGGCGGTCCCAACTGGACGATCGCCGAGTTCTTCGCGAGGCTCGCGCGGGTGTCGGGCGTGCGGGCGCCGATCGCGCGGATCCCGGACGGCGCCGCCCGCTTCGGCGCGGCGGTGGTCGAGGGCTTCTTCCGCCTGCGGGGCGGGGACGCCAAGGCCCCGATCGATCGCGAGAGCGTCGAGATCGCCCAGCACTTCTGGTACTGCGACTCTTCACGAGCACGCGACGAGCTCGGCTGGGAGCCGAGGGATCCGATGGAGACGCTGGACGACACGGTGGCGTTCCTGCGGGAGCGCTTCCTGGGCGGCGCCCCTCCGCCCCGAAAGGCGCCGTCGTTCCTGGAGACGCTGGTGACGCGGATGGACGCGCCCCCGACCGCGCAGGCAGAGAACGCGCCCCCGCCGGCGAAGCCCCCGCGCAAGCGCCGCACGGCGGCGACGCGGCGCTGAAGAGACCCTCCGTCCGAGGCATGGCGCGTTTCCCGCGCTGCATTCACGAAAACCGGGTGCCTGCCGGCGCCTCGTCCTGCATGATGGGCGGATTCCATCGGGCAGGCGGGGTGTTCGAGGGCTCGATCACACTAGGAGGACACATGAAATCTTCGCTCTATCTCCTGCTCCCTGCGCTCGCGGCGCCGGGGCTCGCTTCCGCCGCCACGCCCGTCGAGCGCCTGCACGGCTACGAGGTCCGCGATCCGTTCCGCGCGCTGGAGACGGACGAGGGCGCCGCGGACTGGATCGCCGCGCAGGAGCTGAAGGCGACCGCCTTCTTCGAGGCCCTGCCGGGCGACGCCGCCGCGATGACGAAGCGCCTGGACGAGCTGTCGCGGATCGGCGGCGTGGCCGGGGTGAAGACGGCCGGGGGCAAGACCTTCTTCGTGAAGCGCACCGGCGACCAGGAGCAGGGGATCCTCTACGTCCGCGACGGCTCCAAGGAGCGGCCGCTCGTGGATCCCGCGGCGCTCGACGCGTCGGGCAAGGTGGCGCTCGACTGGTACTACCCGTCGCCTTCGGGGAAGCTCGTGGCCTACGGCCTCTCCCGGGACGGCTCGGAGGAGTCGGTCCTGCACGTCCTCCGCACGGACGGCAAGGAGGGCTGGAAGGAGACGATCCCCAACACCCGCCACTCCGCCGTGGCGTGGCTGAAGGACGAGAGCGGCTTCTATTACACGCGCTATCCGGAGGGTGACCGGTACAACCGGAAGGTCTTCCTCCACCGGCAGGGCGCGGATCCCGCCACCGACGGGTACGTCTTCGGCCCGGACATCGGCGGCCTCGACAAGACGGACTGGACCGAGGTGCAGATCTCCCACGAGGGCGGGAAGGTCTTCTTCCCGGTGCAGAAGGGCTGGTCGGCGAGCGAGCTGTGGATGCTCGACGGCGACGAGCCGAGGAAGCTCCTCCCCGCGAGCCTCGCCGCGCGCTTCGGCGATCCCATCTGGGTCGACGGCCGGATCGTGATCCAGACGAACCACCAGGCGCCGAAGGGCAAGGTGGTCTCGATCGATCCCGCGAACCCCGCCCCCGAGAACTGGAAGACCGTCGTCCCCGAAGGCGAGTGGCCGATCGACGCGCTGGTGCGCGCGGGCGGCAGGCTCGCGGTGGTGCGGCTGGTGAAGGCGGTGGCGCACCTCGAGCTCTACGATCTCGACGGCAAGAACCGGAAGGAGGTCGCGCTCCCCGACATCGGCGCGGTGGGCAGCCTGGACGGCGACGCGAAGAGCGGCGCGCTGGTGCTCACGTTCATGTCGCCGCTGCGCCCCTCCGGCGCCTATTCGGTGGACGTGAAGGCCGGCAAGGTCCGCGAGCTCGCCAAGGTGCCCGCGCCGAAGACGGCCGGCCTGGTGGTGGAGCAGATTGACTACCCGAGCTACGACGGCACCTGGGTGCCGATGCTGCTCGTGCACCGCAAGGACGTGAAGCTCGACGGCTCGAACCGCACGCTGCTCACCGGCTACGGCGGGTTCAACGTGTCGTACGACCCGCGCTTCTCGCCGTCGGCGCTCTACTGGGTGGAGCAGGGCGGCGTGTTCGCGGTGGCCAACCTGCGCGGCGGCGCGGAGCTGGGCGAGGCGTGGCACGACGCCGGCAAGCTGGGCAACAAGCACCAGGTTTTCCGCGACTTCGAGTACGCGATGCGCCACCTCATTCGCGCGGGCTACACCAGGCCGGACAAGCTCGCGATCACCGGCGGCTCCAACGGCGGCCTGCTCATGGGCGCGATGATGACCCAGGCCCCGGAGCTCTTCCGGGCGTGCGTGGGCCGCGTGGGCCTCTACGACATGATCCGCTACCAGATGTTCCCGCCGGCCGAGCTCTGGGTGGACGAGTACGGCTCGTCCGAGAACGCCGACCAGGTCGGCTACCTGCTCGGCTACTCGCCGTACCACCAGGTGATGGCCGGCGTGCGCTACCCCGCCTTCCTGGGGCTCACCGCCAAGGCGGACACCCGGGTCTCCTGGATACACACGGCGAAGTTCGTGGCGGAGCTGCAGGCCGCCACCTCGGGCACCGATCCCATCCTCTTCCACATCGAGCAGAAGGCGGGCCACGGCCAGGGCAAGGGCCGCTCCGACCGCGTGAAGGAGGACGTGATGATGTTCCGCTTCATCGACGCCCAGCTCGCGAAGGCCGGTCCCACGGCGGCGAGCCGGTAGCAGTCGAGAGCGAGACCCCGCCGAGCGCATCGGCGGGGCGATCGCCGGGAAACACGAAGAGCCCGCACCGGAATCGCGCTCCTTTTGGATCGCAGCCGGTCGGGCTCTTCGTCTTACGAGGAGAAGCGGGATCTAGCGGGCGCGCATGCCCTTGCGCAGCGTGATGCGGCGCTGGCGACGGCGGCGCTTCAGCACCGCGCGCTTGGTCTTCGAGCGGTTGGCGAGCTTCTTCTTGCTGCGGTTTCCACGCTTGGCGGCCATGTCGTTCTCCTTGTCGGCCGGGGCGATGGATGCCCGGTCGGCCGAGGAATCGCGGCTGGATAACAGAGCGCGAGGGGCCAAGTCAAAGCGAGATCGAGATCATGATCGGATCGTCCAGGCGATCGATGGAGGAGCAGCCGGCTTCGCGCCCACGCGAGGGCGCCGCCATGATAGGGGCGCAAGGCATGTTGAAGACGACGCGCATCGGCCACGGCCCTCGCCCCGTGATCCTCCTCCACGGCTTCCTGGGCTCGGGGCGGAACCTCGCGACGCTCGCGCGCCGGTGGCTCGCGCTCGATCCCTCGCAGAGCTTCCTGATGCCGGATCTGCCCGGCCACGGAGAGTCCCCGCCTCCGAGCGGAGGCGGCATCTCCGCCCTCGCGCGGCGCCTGCTGGACACCGTCCGCAACGAAGGGGTCGAGGGGCCGCTCCACATCACGGGGCACTCGCTGGGGGGCAGGGTGGGGCTCGCCGCGTCGCTCCTCGAGCCGGAGTCGGTGGAGGCGGTGGACCTGCTGGACATCGCGCCGGGGCCGATCGCCACCGAGAGCTCGGAGAGCGGCCGCGTGCTCGCGAAGCTCCTGCAGGCGCCGGACACCGCCCCCGATCGCGGCTCCATGCGCAAGGCGCTGGAGGACCTGCGCGTGCTGCCCGCCACCGCGAGCTGGCTCGTGATGAACGTGGAGACCGCGCCCGAGGGCGTGCGCTGGCGGATCGACCGCGAGGCCCTGGCGCGCCTGCACAAGGAGGTGAACGCCGCGGACCTCTGGCCGGCGGTGGAGCACGCGACCGCGAAGATCCGCTGCGTCCGCGGCGGGCACTCCCCTTACGTCTCGGACGAGGACGCGCGGCGCATGGAGGCGGCGGGCTGCCCGGTGGCCACGCTGCCGACGGCGGGGCACAACGTGCACGTGGAGGCCCTCGAGCCGCTGGCCCGGATGCTGGCGGGCGTCGCGCCCTGGGCCTGAGCGGCCTCGCCATCGCGAGCGCCCGGCGGGCGAGACGTCGCCCGCGCCCTCGGATCGTCGAAGATCGAGCATGAAATGGCGAGGCGGGGCCTCGTCCGCTATGTAAGCCTCGATGCGACCTTCGAGTCGGCCATCGGACGTGCCCCCGTGGACGTGCCGAGCGGGAAATGCCGTCCACCCAAAGGTGCGTTGATCCCACCCTGTCGGGACCGCAGCCAGGCGAAACGAACATGCACTCCGTCGGAATGAAGATCGTGCATCGGGCCCAGCCCTCGTGGGGTGTGGGGGAGATCCTCGAGGTGGTCGAAGGCGGCCGGTTCCTGCTGGTCCGCTTCTCCGGCCGCAACGGCCCGCCCTGCCAGGTCTCCGCGAAGGATCCGGCGGTGGTCCGCTTCTGCTACGCCTGCGGCGACGAGGTCGCGCTCCTGGACGGCGAGGCGGCGCGGGTGGTCGAGCGGACGAACACGGTCTCGCCCCTCTACCGCTACTGCGTCGAGCGATCCGACGGGCGGCAGGAGACGATCTCCGAGGTGGAGATCGTGCCCAAGGCGCCTTCGGCCGGCGCGCTGGAGATCCTCGCCGGCGGCGGCGGGGGCAAGGCGGCGAGCTTCGGCCTTCGCGACCGCGCCGTGCGCCTCGATCTGGAGCGGCGCGCCGACGCGCTGGGCGCCCTGGTGGGCAGCAGGGTGATGCCCAAGCCCCACCAGGTGGCGGTTGTGCAACGGGTGCTCTCCGCCCGCACGCCGCGCTTCGTCCTCGCGGACGAGGTGGGCCTCGGCAAGACGATCGAGGCCGGCATGGTCTACGCCGCGCTGGCGCAGACAGGGGTGGCGAAGCGGGTGCTCGTGGTGGCGCCGTCCCACCTCACGGTGCAGTGGCTCGCCGAGCTCTTCCACAAGTTCCACTCCATGTTCACGCTGCTGGACGCCGAGCGCCTCGCCCACGAGGAGGAGCAGGACGCCACGCCGGCGTGGTGGCGCTTCCCCAAGGTGGTCACGTCGCTGGAGCTGCTCGAGAGCAGCAAGAAGCACCGCGACGCCATCGGCGATCCGGCCGGACGCTGGGATCTCGTGATCTTCGACGAGGCCCACCACCTCACGTCGCCCAAGGCCTACGCCGCGGCGGAGGCGGCCGCCGACAACAGCCACGGCCTGCTCCTGCTCACGGCGACGCCGCTGCAGCTCGATCCCCTGGAGCACTTCAAGCTCCTCACCCTCGTGGATCCGGCCACGCCGGAGAACTACGACGACTTCGAGGCGCGGCTGGATCGCCAGGGCGATCTCTCCCAGAAGATCCGCGAGCTGCTCGACGCCAAGGACGCGAAGAAGGCGGCGAAGGCCGCGCGGGCGATCGCGGCGATCCTCCCCGACGATCACGTGCTGGACGAGGGCGCCGAGGCGATCGCCTCCGGCGCGGAGGGCGCGAAGGATCGCTTCGTGGCCCACGTGGCCGAGGCCTACTCGATCTCGTCCCGGCTGATCCGGAACCGCCGCGCCGTGGTGGGCGGCCTCGCTCCCAGGCGCCTGGTGCGGCACGACGTGAAGCAGTCGCCGCAGGAGAAGGCGCTGCGGGAGTCGATCGCGGCGCGCGTGGCGTCGGGCGAGCTGAAGGCGAAGGGCCCCGCGCTGGTGTCGCTGCTCAAGCGGCTGGACTCGTCGCCCCGCGCGGCGGCGGCGGCGCTCGCGTCGTACGGACAGCAGGACCTCGCAGACGAGGCCCGCTCCCTCGAGGGGCCCACGCGCGACGCCAAGGCGAAGGCGCTCCTGGAGCTGGTGAAGAAGGTGCACGCGGAGGAGCCCGGCGCGAAGCTGCTCGTCTTCGCGGAGGCGCGGGAGACCCTCGACTACGTTCGCGACGTCCTCGCCCGCAACGGCGTGCCGGCGTGCGTCTACCACGGTGAGCTGGCGCAGCTCGATCGCGACAGGCAGGTGGCGCGCTTCCGCGATCCGGAGGGACCGCCGGTGATGGTCTGCGCCGAGGTCGGCGGCGAGGGGCGCAACTTCCAGTTCTGCCACCACCTCGTGAACTACGACCTCGCGTGGAGCCCCGCGGCGATCGAGCAGCGCATCGGCCGCCTCGATCGCATCGGGCAGAACCACGAGGTGCGCATCCACTGCTTCCGCGTGGAGGGCACCAACGGCGCCCGGGTCTTCGACCTGATGGCCGACGCGGTGCGCGTGTTCGACGAGACCGTGGGCGGCCTCGATCCCGTGCTCGAGATGGTGGAGTCGGACATCGCCAAGCTCGCCGCGGTGGAGCACGACCCGAAGACCTTCGCGACCTACCAGGAGAAGCTCTCGAAGGGCGTCGCCGGGGCCCGCGAGGAGGTGCGCCGCGCGTACGATCCGCTGCTCGACCTGCGCTCCTTCGATCGCGAGTCGGTGCAGCGCCTGATCGATCGCGCGAAGATCCGCCTCGGGCTCGATCCGGACGACGAGGAGGAGCTGGAGGAGTCGCTGTGGCGGATCGCCCGCGAGCTCGACGAGCGCCTCGAGGACACGGTGGTGGAGCTCGCCCGCCGGGTGGGGATCCAGGCCGACTGCGAGGAGCAGGTCGAGGCGTTCCAGTGCCAGTTCCGGCTGGGGAGCGAGCTCGCGGTGGACGCGCTGCCCGGCATCGATCTCGACGAGGATCGCGCGCTCCTCGGGAGCTTCTGGCGCGACACTGCCGTGGTGCAGGAGGAGAACGACTACTTCGCCACCGGGCACCCGCTGGTGGAGGCGCTCTTCGCGTGGATCCGCGACGGCGAGGAGGGGCGGGCCGCGTGGCTGCGCTCCGATCTCGTGCGGCAGGCGACGGTGGGCTTCGCGTTCACCTTCCTGGTGACGCTGCCCGAGTCCGAGGATCTGGCAGGCGGCGCGAAGGTGCCCTCGCGGCAGGCGGCGCGCTATCTCCACGACGCGCGGTTCCAGGTGGCCGTCGAGCTCACCCGCGGCAGCGGCCGCCCCAAGGTGCGCGACGAGCTGCTCGAGGCCCTCGAGGATCCCGAGGGCGCGCCCACCCCCCGCGACGGCGGCCCGATGCTCGCCGAGGCGGTGCGCGCGGCCCACGAGACCGCCAGGGCGGAGGCGATGATCCGCTTCGAGCGGGCGCGGTCCGAGGCGCTGGCGCGGCTGGAGGCCGATCGCGAGGCGTCGCTGGACCGGCTACAGCTCGCCGCCCGCCGCGCCGATCCGCTGGAGCTGCGGGCGCTGCAGGCCGAGGCCACGTCGATCAACCGCGCCCTCGACGCCGCCAGGAAGGCACTCGAGGCCGCGCGTCTCGAGCTCGATCAGGCTGCGGGCCTCCTCCCCGCCTGACGGAGGCCCCGTCGCGGGCGGCCCGGCGGTCGAATGTCGGGGTCGTGCGGTAGCCTCCTGAACGTCCGTGCAGATGCACGGAGGGACTGGAGGCGGCATGCGTTACGGCTTCTTCTACGGGATCGGCGGGGACCTCGGCGCGCTGGAGCGGGTGCTCGGCAGGCTGCGCGACTGCGATCGGATCGTCTCGATCGGCGACCTCCTCGGCGGGGCGCAGGATCGCGAGGTCTGGGAGCGCTTCGAGGCGATGGGGGCGAAGGGGATCGCGCTCTCGGGCCCCGGCGAGCGCTCGCGAGCCAAGGATCGATCGCTCCCGCCCGGCGTGCGGATCCGGCTGCGGGATCTCCCCCCGTCCACCGTGGAGGACGGGATCGCGATCCTCGGCGTGCCGGCGCCGGCAGCCTCGGGCAGGCGGGAGATCGCCGCGACGGGCGGTGCGCCCCGGCTCGTGGCGCCGCTCACCATCACGGCCCACCCGGGCGAGACGAGGCTGTGGCGGTCCGCCGGGGGGCTCGCGCGGGTGTCGGAGCCCTGCCCGGACGAGGAGCTCTCGCTGGACGGCGAGCGCCTCTGGATCGAGCTGGGGCGGACGGCGGCCGGCAAGCCCGCCTGCGCCGTCGTCGATCCCGACCGCGGCGTCGTGACGCTCCGCGATCCCACCGTGCAGACCGAGGCGATCGTCGGGTCGGTCGTTCCGCGGCCCCGCTCCCGGCGCCGGCGGGTGGTCGACGCACGCCAGTGCCTGCTCGCGGTGTGATCGTGAACGCGTCAGCGAACCTGCACCCGATAGGTGCCGCCTCCGACCCGGATCACGATCGTGCCGCTGCCGGAAGGGACGGCGAGGCAGGACATGCGGGCGTCGGGATCACAGGCCTCGCGGGCGAGAAGCGCGCGCTCGGAATCCATGGGAAGCGCGAGGAGATCGCCGCCCTCCACGATCCGGACGTCGCACTTGCCGCAGATCCCCTCGCCCCGGCAGGGATGGCCGATGCGGACCTTCGCCCGGCGTGCCAGGGAGAGCAGCGTGCGCCTGGGAGGCCTCATTCGTCCCCGAGCTGGCGCTCCTCCCTCTCGGCGGCTTGCTCCTGGGCGCGCTCCGCGGCCTTCTTGGCCCTCTCCATCATCCGACCGGGAGCGCCGCCGATCTCGTCGATGGCCTTCTCCCTGGCAGGGCAGCCGGAGGCGAACGACAACAGCAGCGTGGCGAGCAGGGGCAGGGCGATCGAGCGACTCATGCCGCGATCGTCCCTCGGAACGCAGACGAGATCCACATCATCCGAGAGAGGAGCCGAGATGAGCAGCGTGCGCTTGGAGGTGAGCGGCCCGTTCCACCTGGAGGCGACCGTCCGGATCCTGCAGCGGCGGCCGACGGACAGGCTCGATCACCTGGAGGAAGGCGCGTACCTGCGCCTCCACCAGACGCGGGAGGGGCTCGTCCTCGCCAGGCTCGAGAACCTCGGCTCGGTGGGCGAGCCCGACCTTCGCCTCTCCTTCGTCGCGGGGAGGCCGTCGGCGCCGCTGCGGCGGGAGCTGGCGGCGACGACCCGGCGCCTGCTGGGGATGGACGTGGACCCGTCGCCGCTCGAGAGGAGGTTGCGCAAGACGCCGGGCCTTCGCGCCCTCGCCTCGGCGCTGCGCGGGATGCGGCCGCCGCGCTTCGCCACGCTCCTGGAGAGCTTCGGGCGCACGGTGCCCTACCAGCAGCTCAGCCTCGACGCGGGCTCCACGCTCACCGCCCGCATGGTGGAGCGCTTCGGCGAGAGCGTGGAGCACGGCGGCCGGCGCTACTTCACGTTTCCCGAGGCGGCTCGCCTCGCCGCCGCCACCGAAGACGACTTTCGCGCGCTGGGGTTCAGTCGATCGAAGGGGCGCACCCTCATCGGCGTCGCCGGCGCCATCGCGGGCGGGCAGCTCGACGCCGAGGCGCTCGAGTCGCTGCCCACGCAGGAGGCCTGGCAGCGGCTGCTCGCGCTGCGCGGGGTCGGGCCGTGGACCGCGTCGCTCCTGCTCCTGCGAGGGATGGGCCGCCTCGACTCCTTCCCGGCCAGCGACGTGGGGGTGAACCGCGGCATCGCCACGCTTTTGGGCGAGGACCCGAAGACCTTCCAGGCCGATCGCTTCGCGGCGCCCTTCGGCCCCCAGCGGGGGATGATCTACTTCTACTCGCTGGGCGCCCAGCTCCTCGCCAAGGGGCTGATCACGCCGGCCTCGTCGACGAAGGGATGATCGGCGAGCCCTCGTCGCCGGGGGGAACGATCACGCCGGTCCGTCTGGGCCTCCTGGGCCTCCTGGGCCGACCGGCCGATCGCGAATCGCGGCCGTCCTTCCTTGTGAATCAGGACCGACTGGATCAAGCTGCGCCTCGGTGCCCACGACCCCGCCGTCGAAGAACGGAGACGCCGCCAGGCGAGTCGACCCCGGGAGCGAGCTCACCGCCCACGTGGCTCGGCACGCCCCGTCGGGTGGCGGGCCCGCCCGACGGAACGCCGCCCTCGCGCTCGGCGCGCTCGGCGTCGTCTTCGGCGACATCGGCACCAGCCCCCTCTACACGATGAAGGAGTGCTTCTTCGGCCTCCACCCGATCGCGCCTACCCACGCGAACGTGCTGGGGGTGCTGTCCCTGGTGTTCTGGTCGCTCACCATGGTGGTGACCTTCAAGTACATCGGCTTCATCATGAAGGCCGACAACCGGGGGGAGGGCGGGATCTTCGCCCTTCTGGCGCTCCTGCCGCCCGCGAAGGGCCGCGGCGCCGGCAAGGTCGTGGTGGGGGCGCTCTTCGGCGCCGCGCTCCTCTACGGCGACGGGATCATCACGCCGGCGATCTCCGTGCTCTCCGCGGTGGAGGGGCTCGAGATGGCGACCACCGCCGCGACGCCCGTGGTGGTCCCGCTGACCGTGTTGATCCTCCTCGCACTCTTCTTGTTTCAGCATCGGGGCACGGCTGGCATCGGCAGCGTCTTCGGCCCGGTGATGGCGACCTGGTTCGTGGTCGTGGCGGCGCTGGGCGTCGGCGGGATCGTCCGCAACCCGGTGGTGCTGCAGGCCGTGAACCCCTATCACGCCGTGTGGTTCTTCGCGCACAACGGCTTCCACGGCTTCCTGGTCCTGGGCGCGGTCGTCCTCTGCCTCACCGGAGCGGAGGCGCTCTACGCGGACCTCGGTCACTTCGGTCGCAGGCCGATCCGCCTCGCCTGGTTCGTGCTGGCGTTCCCGGCGCTCCTCATCAACTACGCGGGCCAGGGGGCGATCCTCCTCGCCCAGCCCGGGGTCTCCGACTTCAACCCCTTCTTCGCGCTGGTGCCGCGCTCGCTCCTCTATCCCGTGGTGGCGCTCGCCACGCTCGCCACGGTGATCGCGTCGCAGGCATTGATCTCCGGTGCGTTCACCCTCACCCGCCAGGCGGTGCAGCTCGGCTACCTGCCGAGGGTGCATGTCGTCCACACGTCAGGTGAGACGGAGGGGCAGATCTACGTGCCGTGGGTGAACCGGATGCTGATGGTCTCCTGCATCGCCCTCGTGCTCGCGTTCCAGCGGTCGAGCCAGCTGGCCTCCGCCTACGGTGTCGCCGTCACCGCGGACATGGTGATCACCACCCTGATCTTCTACCTGGTGATGCGGCGGGCCTGGTCCTGGTCGCTCTGGAAGGCCGTCCCCTTGATCGCGATCTTCCTCGCCTTCGATCTGTCCTTCTTCGGCGCCAACATCCTCAAGGTCGTGGACGGCGGCTGGGTGCCGCTGGTGGTGGCGTTCGGGATCCTGACGGTGATGCTCACCTGGCGGGACGGCCGCGCGGCGCTGCGAGAGCAGGTCGTCTCGCGCACCCTGCCGCTCGAGCTCTTCCTCGAGGATTTGCGCCGCAGGGAGCCGCGGCGCGTCCCCGGCACCGCCGTCTTCCTCGCCTCGAACCCGGTGGGTACGCCGCCGGCGCTGCTCCACCACTTCAAGCACAACCAGATCCTCCACGAGCAGGTGGTGCTCCTCTCCATCGTGGTCCGGGAGGACGTCCCCGCCACCAACAAGGCGGAGCGGGTGCACGTGGAGGAGTTGGGGGAGGGCTTCTTCCGGGTGCAGGCGCGCTACGGGTTCATGGAGACGCCCAACGTCCCCGACGCGCTCCGGCAGGCGTGGCGGCAAGGGCTCACCACCGACCCCGCCACCACGAGCTTCATCTTGGGCCGCGAGACCCTGCTCACCTCCGGCAAGGGCAGGATGATGAAGTGGCGCAAGAGCCTCTTCCGCTTCCTCTCGCGGAACGCCGAGCCCGCCACGGCCTACTTCGGCCTGCCCCCCGGGCGCGTGGTGGAGCTGGGGATGCAGGTGGAGCTCTGACGATCGCTCTCCTTTGACCGTGATCTGCAGGAGGGCGCCGAGCAGCGCCCCGAAGACGAGGTGCGCGACGAGCATCGAGACCGGCGTCTGGTACCCGTAGTGCAGTCCAAGGAAACCAGGCGGCTCCAGCCGGCGGGTGATCGTGGGCCCCTGCTGCTCGCTCGCCATCCGCGGGTGGAGCGACGGCACCAGCGACAGGCCGACCACGAGCACGAACGCTGCGTGGACGAAGCCGAAGACGAGGCCCTTCCACCAGGTGGGTCCGCCCAGGATCGCGAAGCCGACGCCGTAGAGGAACGAGAACGCCCAGCCGAAGAGGAGGTGGAAGCCGAAGCCGGCGATCTTCGCCTTGTCCCGATCGGGCGTGATTATGCTGCCGAGCATGTATGGCAGGTTCATGCGGGAGAAGCCCAGCCCCTGGCTCGCCGACATCAGGGTGGTGAGGACCAGCGTGGCCACGAACCCCCAGAAGATGACGTAGATCCAGTTCACGCGAGGCTCTCTCCCCCCGTCTGCTGCTCTCGATGGGGCAGGTCGTGGTGCGGCAGGTGCGTCCTGCCATGGATCCGCTCGTAGATCGCCAGCGCCGCGTTGATGAGCCCGACGTGGGTGAAGCCTTGCGGGAAGTTGCCGAGCGACGCGCCGCTCTCGGGATCGATCTCCTCGGAGAAGAGGCCGAGGTCGTTTCCGTACCGCAGCAGATCCTCGAACGTCGCCCGCGCCTCCGCCAGGCCCCCGCCTCCCCGGGCGAGGAACTCCGCCGCCCAGAAGCCGCAGATCCCGAAGGCGCCCTCCTCCTTTCCGCCGAGGACGGAGTAGCGGTAGAGGAGCGCGCCGTCCGCGTGGAGCTCCTTGCGGATCCGCGCGTAGGTCTTCTTCATCCGCGGGCTGGCGGAGTGCTCGAAGCCGTACCAGGACATGAGGAGCAGCGCGGCGTCTACGTGCCGGGTGCCCAGCACCTGCACGTAGCTCTGGATGCCCTCGTCCCAGCCGTCGGATCGCACCGCAGCCCGGATGCGCGCCCGCGTCTTCACGAACTTCTCCACCGGCGCCTTCTCGAGGTGCCCCTTGTGGTGCAGATCGATGAGCCGGTCGAGCGCGGTCCAGCACAGGACCATGGAGTGAAGGTGGTGAACACGCCCGGTGCGGACCTCCCAGATCCCCTCGTCCGGCTCGCACCAGCGCTCGCACACGTACTCGCCGAAGGCGACGAGCATCCTCGCCGTCTCCCGATCGAAGACCCCGCCCTCGTTGATGTACTGGCATGCGGCGTCGATCACCTCGCCGTAGACGTCGAGCTGGAGCTGATCCTGCGCCTTGTTCCCCACCCGCACGGGACGTGAGTCGCGGTAGCCGGACAGGGGGATGGAGCGCTCGCTCCCCGCGAGCTCGCCGAACACGTCGTAGAGCACGTGCAGCTTGGGGCGGGTGAGCCGGGTGGTGTGGAGCAGCCAGCTCACGAACGCCTCGGCCTCGTCGTGGTATCCGAGGCCGAAGAGCGCCCGCACGATGAACGACGCGTCCCGCAGCCAGCAGTAGCGGTAGTCCCAGTTCTTCTCCGCGCCGACCTTCTCCGGCAGCGAGGTGGTCGGCGCCGCCACCACGGCCCCCGACGGCGCGTAGATGAGCAGGCGCAGCGCGAGGGCGCTCCGGGTGACGGCGGGGCGGTAGGGACCGTCGTACTTCATCCGCGACACCCAGTCGCGCCACCATCGGACCGTTCGGTGGATCGCGTCGGGGGCCTGCTCGAAGGGGAGCATCGCGGCGGGCGCCTCCGCCGTGAACACCAGCCGGAAGACCAGCCGCTCGTCGGCGGAGAGCGTCGTCCGCGCGCTGGCCCCCCGGGCGCGCCGGTGCAGGGGCAGCTCGCTGCGCAGGACCAGCTCGCCACGGCCGGAAAGCGGCATGCGCAAGCCCATCTTGCCCTGCTGGCGCAGCTTCGGCTCCTTGGTCCCGAACCGGGGCCGCGGATCGAAGACGACCTCGAGCTGGACCTCGCCCTCCTCGCACACCAGCTCCCGCAGGACCTCGTGGTCGGGGATGACCTCCTTCTTCTTCTCCGCCTCCGACAGCACCGGCATCAGATCGGTGAGGCGCACCGTGCCCGTGGGCGTGAAGAAGCGGGTCTCGAGGACGTTCGTGTCGGGCAGGTAGCGCCTGGTCGAGAGGAACCGGCCGACCGGCCGGATGGAGAACGAGCCGCCCTCCTCCCGATCGAGGATCGCCGCGAAGAGGGCGGGGCTGTCGAATCGCGGCCAGCACAGCCAGTCGATCGAGCCGTCCCTCGAGACGAGGGCGGCGGAGCGGCAGTCGCCGATGATCCCGTAGTCGTCGATGGACGGTGGTGCCACCCATCGAGGTTGTGCACCGATCGGTCGATCCGCAGAGATCGGCGATCGGTCTGCCGAACTAGCCGAGGGCCCGCTCGATCAACCAGGGGAGCGCGGCGATGGTCGCCACCAGCAGCCCGGAGACGGACAGCACCACCGCCATGAAGAAGGCGAGCATCCCCAAGATCGCTCCGAGGCGCACCAGGCGCAGCTCCCGGGAGAGCGAACCTGCGATCGCGGCGGCGGCGGCCACGCCGCCGATCCAGCCGAACCGCGAGTCGCTGACCACGAGGCCGAGGCCGGCGCCGCCGAGCGCGAGGACGATCGCCAGGATGACGGTCCGCCCGAGCCGCTCGCCGCGGTGGGCGGCGGCCTCCCGGTGATCGGGCATCTCGGCTGCCGTGGCGATCCCCAGATGGACTGGGCACACCAGCTCGCCCACGAGGGCGCTCCGGCTGCATCCGGCCTCGAGGCAGGTGCGGCTCCGATCGAGGGGGTGCACGACCGAGGGGACGTCGACGCCGAACCAGTCGAGGACCTGCCTGCCAGCGGCGGGCGCGGCCTCCTTCGGCGGATCGGTGTGCGGGTCCTCGACGAGCATCGCCTTCATGGGAAAATGGACGAGCGAGCCCGCCCGATCTTCACGCCCTTCCTCGTGATCGCGCGCCGATCGTCCTACGGCTGGCATCTCGGGTCCCCCGCGCCTGGCGCCGACGGATCTTCGGCTGGGCTGGGGTGGTACCGTCGAAGGACCATGGCGCGCAAGCGGAAGATCGATCGGCCCTTGCGAGACGATGTCCGCTTCCTGGGCTTCCTCTTGGGGGAGGTCCTCGTCGAGCAGGAGGGGCGGCCGTTCTTCGAGCACGAGGAGCAGGTGCGCCTCCTGTCCATCGCCCGGAGGCGAGGGCCGCGGGACCGTCGCCTCGAAGCCGGGGAGGAGCTGTCGTCGATCCTGGCAACGCTGCCGATCGATCGGGCCGAGGCGATGATCCGCGCCTTCGGCACCTACTTCCAGCTCGTGAACCTCGCGGAGCAGCACCACCGGATCCGGCGGGGCAGGGCCCACGCCATGGACGAGCGCTCCCCCCCGCAGCGGGGCTCCCTCGCCGCGTGCCTGCTCGCCGCCCGTGACGCGGGAGTTCGCGCGCCGCAGATGCGCGCGGTGATCGCGTCACTCGAGGTGACGCTCACCATCACGGCCCACCCCACCCAGGCGGCGCGCCACACGGTCCTGGAGAAGCTGGATCGCATGGCGGACGTGCTGGAGAACCGGGATCGCTGCGAGCTGACGCCGCGGGAGGAGGAGGAGGCGACGCAGGCGCTGCGGGCCGAGGTGACCGCCCTGTGGCAGACGGACGAGCTGCGCCGGGAGCGCCCCACCGTCGGCGACGAGGTGAAGAACGCCCTCTGGTACGCGGAGCACGTGCTCTGGGATCGGATCCCGGCGCTGTCCCGCTCGCTCTGCGAGGCGTTCGCCGCGGCCTACGGAGAGCCTCTCGGCATCGATCCGGCGCCGCTGCGGCTCCACTCCTGGGTGGGGGGCGACATGGACGGGAACCCCCTGGTGACGCCGGAGGTCCTCGAAGACGCGATCCTCGTCTACCGCACCCGCGCGCTGCGGCTGATCCTCGCCGACGTGCGCGCGCTCGGCGGTGCGCTGTCGCAGTCGGCCCGCTACGTGACGCCTCCCTTGGACCTGATGCAGTCGATCGCCATGGACGAGGAGCGATTCCCGCACTTCGCGTCGCTCCACGGCACCCGCGCCCAGGGCGAGCCTTGGCGACGCAAGCTCGGCTACGTGGAGGCGCGGGTCGAAGCGGCCCTCGCCGAGGTGGAGGCTGCCCGGGCCCGGACGCTGGCGGAGCGGCGTGCCCATGTCGTCCAGGCCACCGGCGGCGCCTGGGAGGAGTCGGCCTCGGTGGCGGAAGGGGCACCGGCGAGCGACGCGCCCGTTGCGTTCCTGAGGCGCGGTCGGGAGGCGGGGATCTCCCCGGAGCCCCTCTCGTCGGGGGAGGACGCCTTCGCCCACGCGTACCGCCGCCCCGACGAGCTCGAGGCCGATCTCCAGGTGATCGCCGACTCGCTGGCCCGAGCCAACGCGCGCCACGCCGGCGAGCAGGCGGTGACGGATCTCCTGGGCAAGGTGCGCTCGGTGGGCTTCCACCTGCTGGAGCTGGAGCTGCGCGCCCTCGCCAGCGAGGTGCAGGACGCCGCGGCGTGGCAGCGCGGCGAGGGGCCACGCACGGACGCGGCGGAGCGCTTCCTCTCCGCCCTGTGGCGGATCGCCCGGGCCCAGGAGGACGCGGGCGAGCGCGCGTGCCGCACCCTGGTGCTCTCCATGGCCAAGAGCGCCGACGATCTGCTGGCGGCGCTCGAGTGCGCGCGGGAGTCGGGACTCTGGGACGCGTCGCTGGGCTGCGCCAGGATCGACGTGGTCCCGCTCTTCGAGACCCTCGAGGCGCTGAACGACGCGCCCGACATCCTCCGGACGCTCTTCCACGATCCCGTGTACCGGCGCCACGTCGCCTGCCGCGGGCAGCAGGAGGTGATGATCGGCTACAGCGATTCGGGCAAGGAGGTGGGGCTCCTCGCCGCATCGGCGGCCCTGCGCCGGGCCCAGGCGGCGCTGCCCGCGCTCGCGGCGGAGGCGGGGATCCCCTTGCGGATCTTCCACGGCCGCGGCGAGTCGGTGGCCCGGGGCGGCGGTCCCGCCCAGCAGGCGATCCTGGCGCTGCCGAAGGGCAGCGTCGCCGGGCGCTACAAGGCCACCGAGCAGGGGGAGGCGCTGGATCACAAGTACGCCAGGCCCCAGCTCGCCGCCCGCACGCTGGAGCTCATCGTCGGCGGGGCGCTGCTGCACACCGCAGGCGCGATCGAGCAGCCTCCTGCGGAGGACGAGGCGCGCTTCGTCGCGGCGTTCGACGAGCTCGCGGAGATCGGCAGGAGGACCTACCGGGCGCTGGTGTGGGAGGAGCCGCTCTTCCTCGACTTCTTCCGGGCGGCGACGCCGCTGGACGAGATCTCCCGGCTGCCGATCGGATCGCGGCCGTCGAAGCGGAGCGCCGGGGGGCTGGAGGCGCTGCGCGCGATCCCTTGGGTGTTCTCGTGGACCCAGAACCGATCGATCCTGCCGGGCTGGTACGGCGTGGGCACCGCCTTGGACGGCCTGTCCCGGAAGCCCGGGGGCGAAGCCCTCCTCCGCGAGATGTACGCGAGGTGGCCGTACTTCCGGACGGTGATCGGCAACGTGGAGATGGTCCTCGCGAAGGCGGACCTGGGCATCGCCGCCCGCTACGCCCGCCTCGCCCCCGAGGCGGCGAGACGCGCGGTGTGGCCCCGGATCGAAGCCGAGTTCCGGCTCACCCGCAGGTGGGTGAAGCGCGTCGAGAACGTCGAGCGGCTCCTGGACGGGAACCCGCCGCTGCAGCGCTCCATCGCGCTGCGCAACCCGTACGTCGATCCGATGTCTTTCCTCCAGGTGGAGCTCATGCGGCGAAAGCGTGACGGCGAGGGCGGCACCGACCGGCCGCTGCTCCTCACCCTGAGCGGCATCGCTGCGGGGCTGCGCAACACAGGATAAGACGATCGCTTGAACACGGGGTTCCAGGAAATCGACGAGCCATTCCCAGACGTGTATAGAGGGGTGAAGTCTCATGGATTCCGACCGCAATCGGACGTATGACCGATTGCACCATTCGCTCGTAGTGAGAAGTGCGAGGTTTTCGTGCTCGTTCCTGCCCTAGCCGCGTTGCTCCTCCAGGCGTCGGCGCCCGCGCCGGCTCCCGTGCCAGCTGAAACCGCTGCCGAGGTGCCTGCCGACGCGACCGAAACGACCACCGTCCAGGACGCTTCCGCTCCGGCCGCCGATCCTGCGCCGCAGCAGGAGGCCGCGACCGCTCCTGCCCCCGCACCGACGGCGGCCGAGGCGCCCGCGGACGCCGAGGCGCCTGCAGAGGCCGAAGCCCTCGCGACGGCGGAGGCGCCCAGGGCGACCGGCAAGACGCTGTGGCTCATGCAGCCCCTCTACCCGGGCCAGGAGCTGCTGGTGGGCAGGACGGAGGAGGCCATCGCCAGCCTGCTCCCCGCGAGCGAGCGCTCGTACGAGATCGTGGGCCGCCGGGAGCTCGCGGCGAGCCTGAAGGACGCCACCGACGCGATCGACTGCATCTTCGGCGAGACACGTTGCGAGGATCCGATCGGCGCCCTGATCTCGGGCCTCGGCTTCGAGCGCGTCGTGCTCGTCCGCGTGGGGCAGGAGGGCACCGGCTACCGCGTGCGCGCGGCGAGCTTCCAGCCTGGCTCCTTCGAGGCGGCCACCGCCGAGAGCGAGGGCGCCAACCTGGAGAAGGCGCTGCTCTCGTCCGTGGTCCGGGTCGCACCCCTGGCGGCGCAGCTCGAGGTCCGCTCCGAGCCCGCCGGCGCCACGGTGTTCATCGACGGCGAGAAGGTCGGCGTCACGCCGCTCTCCACCCAGGTGCTCCCCGGCGAGCGCACCATCCGCATGGAGTTCGCCGCCTATCACCCGCTGGAGCAGAAGGAGCAGATCCCCGTGCGCGGCAAGACCCAGGTCGCCGGCGCCCTCACCAAGCTGCCCGGAAAGATCCACGTGGTCTCGCCCGGCGCGAAGATCTTCATCGACGGCGAGGAAGCCGGCGCGGACGAGGTGGAGGTCGCCTCCACCGCCGGCACCCACCAGATCTCGCTGCGACGCGACGGCTACGAGCCGTACGAGACTACGCTGGACGTGAAGCCCGACGGCACCTCCAAGCTGGAGCACGAGCTGGATCCCACCTTCCTCAAGAAGGTCGGCCAGGTGATGTCGGCGGAGCAGTCGGCGATCTACGAGGAGAACGGCTACTTCGCCTTCGTCTACGAGCGGAAGACGCTCGCCAGCAGCGCGTTTGGCGCGAAGCAGCTCTCACTGGCCTCGTCCGAGCTCGACGGGGTGTCCTCGAAGGACGCCACCGTGATGGCCTTCGGCCTCGAGTACGGCTCGCTCTGGAAGTTCGTGGGCATGACCTGGTTCGGCGCCTCGTACTTCACCTCGGGTGACGACTGGATGCTCCTCAAGGCGAACGTCGAGGACGACGAGGATGCGGATGTCCAGACCACCATCGACGGCGGAAACCTGCGGCTCCTCCAGCCCCAGCTCCGCGTGGCGCTCTGGAGGTTCGTGCTCGGCGTGCGGGGCGGCGTGGGTGTGAACCTGGGCTTCGCCACCGGCACGCAGCGGATCGATCGCAACAAGTACCTCTTCGGCGGGGTCGACGCCGAGGTCATGGGCACGCTGCAGCTCCGCCTTGTCGGCGGCCTCTATGGCGAGGCGGGCTACGGCCACGCGTGGCCCCTCGTCTCCTTCGTCGGCAAGTCTGCTGAGGCCTCGAACCTCCGCTTCGGAGTCGGCTATGCGTTCTGATTTCTTCTCTCTCCGCCTCGTCGCAGCGCTGGTCGTCCTGGTCCCCGGGATCGCGCTGGCGGCGCCCCTCGTCGGCCCGTCGGTCGGCAACGCGGACGCCCTCCAGGCCGAGGCGAACCGCCTCTTCAACCGCAGGCAGTACGCCAAGGCAGCCGAGCTGCTGCTGCAGGCGACCCGGGCGAACCCGTCGCAGCTCCCCGCCTACCTCTCCCTGGCGCGTGCCCAGCTCCAGGCGAAGAAGATCGCCGAGGCGTGCAACGCCTACCGGGCCTACCTGCGGGCGGCGCCGGAGGGCAGCGACCGCGCCAAGGCGCAGAGCGAGCTCACCCTCTGCGAGCGGCAGCTCGCCGCGAAGAAGGGCGCCGAGGACGCGGCCCGCGACTACGTCGATCTCAAGGCCGCCTTCTACGCCGCGCTGGAGCAGAAGCAGCTCCTCGGCGACGACGGCGCGGGGGTCGCGCTGCGCAGGCTCGTCGATCGGGGCTACGTCTCCACCGACCTCGCCGAGCTGGCGGGCCGCCTCCACACCGAGGCGGTGCGATCGGCCAACGAGATCCACGCCCAGGCCCTCGCGCACCAGCCCATCTCCGCCCAGCGCCTCATGGACGGCCGCGAGCTCTTCGATCTGGCCGCCGACGTGGGGCCCGAGCCGGATGGGCGCCGCGCCCGCGCTGCGTTCCTCGCCGGCCGCGCCGATCTCGAGGTCTCGTCGGCGAAGCGGACCGCCGCCCAGGCGGTGAAGACCAAGAAGCAAGCGATGCTGGCGGAGGCGACCGCCGCCGCGCTGCGCGCGATCGATCACTTCACCGAGGCGACCCTCGCCGACCCCGCGCAGGCGGAGTACAAGTTCTTCCGCGCGCTCGCCCACTACCGCCGCGGAGACAGGGAGGGCGCGCTGGCGTCCCTGCGCCGCGACCTGCCGGACGATCCGCGCACCGTGGTGCTCGGCGCCGTGCAGGCGATCGCCGCATCCAACGAGTCGGGCGCCGCCGAGCTGGAGCGCGTGCTCTTCTCGAGCAGGTTCCCGGAGCGCAAGTAGGAACGAAGGCCCTTGGCCCACCAGGTCTGCCACCGCTGCGGAGCCTCCTACGAGGGAGCGGCGTGCCACCTCTGCGGTGACACGCTGCTCTCGCATCCGGTCAAGGATCCGCTCATCGGCAAGGTCTTCGCCGGCCGCTACAAGATCCTGCGCAAGCTGGGTCAGGGCGGCATGGGCGCGGTCTACCTCGCCGAGCAGGTGGGGATCGGTCACCGCGTCGCGCTGAAGCTCCTCAACCAGCAGCTCGCCGGTCACGAGGAGATCATCCAGCGCTTCATGAACGAGGCGAAGAGCTACGCCCGCATCGCGCACCCGCACGCCGTGGCCTTCCACGAGTTCGGGCAGGACGCGGAGGGCAACCTCTTCATCTCCACCGAGTACATCGAGGGTCCCGACCTCAAGAAGTACCTGGTGGAGCGGGGACGCCTGCCTCCCGGCGACGCCTTCGAGGTGATCCTGCAGATCGCGGACGCCCTCGAGCACGCCCACCAGCAAGGCGTGATCCACCGGGACCTCAAGCCCGAGAACGTGATCGTCCGCGAGGGGATCCGCGGCATCCACGCCAAGGTCCTCGACTTCGGCATCGCCCGCCTCCTCGAGGAGGGCCAGGCGCGGCTCACGGTGGCGGGGAACATCGCGGGCACGCCGCAGTACATGTCGCCGGAGCAGGTGCGCGGACACGACGTGGACGCCCGCGCCGACGTGTACGTGATCGGCGTGGTGCTCTTCGAGCTGCTCACCGGCCTGCAGCCCTACGCGGCCCCCACCGTGCCCGAGATGCTGTATCGCCAGGCCCACGATCCGGTCCCGCCCCTCACGAATTTCCTGCCCGGGATGGAGCCGATCGATCGGGTGATCCAGCGGGCCACCGCAAAGAACCCCGACGCCCGGCATCCCTCCATGGCCGCGTTCGCGGCGGAGCTCATGGAGGCGATGGGCGAGCTGCCGCCCGAGATGGCCACGGCGGCGCTGACGCCGACCTCCACCCTGGGCGTGATGTCGCCGCCCCGCGGCGCCACCGCCCACGGCGCCGGCGCCCGCCGCTCCACCGAGCTGGGCACGCCCGCCGCCAAGGGGATGCGCAGCACCGGCGCGGCGGAGGGGCCGAGCGGGACGCTGATGAGCGCGCCCGCCGCCTCCACGCCGCAGCGCGCTGCGGGCGAGGGCCCCGGGGGCACCATGCTCCACGGCGCCAAACTGCGCCAGGAGCCGCCCAGGGCGGCAGCGGGTGGCACGCTGCCGCTCGCCGACGCAGCCACCGACACCCTCCTCAACGAGCGGGCCGCGGCCGAGATCGGCTCGTCCGATACCCTGCTCCACACCCGCGCGGCGGAGGTCTCCGAGGAGGCCGCCGACGAGGCGAGGCCGTTCGACTGGGAGGAGCGCTCCAGGAGCAGCCTCGGCGCGGGTTCGGACGCGAAGCCCCGTGGCCGTGCCCGCGCCGTCGCCGCCGCCCTGGTGCTCTTCGTCGGCGCGTCCGCCGGCGCGACCGTGGGCTGGAAGCAGGGCTGGTTCGGTGGTGGAGCCTCGGGAGGACGGGCGGCCGAGGCGGCGCAGCCCGCGCCCGTCGAGGCGGCGCCGAGCCCGCTGAAGGCGCGGGTCGAAGAGAAGCCCGCCGCTGCTCCAGGCGAAGGCGCCGAGGCGGAGGATCGCTCCGAGCAGATGCGCCGGCAGTTCCTGGCCAAGGAGATCTGGCTCAAGGCGAACGCGGAGTTCCTCTCCGGCAACCTCGCGACGGCCGGCGAGATCCTCGCCACGGTTCCGGAGGAGGCGTCCATCTCCGGCGACGTCGCCACGCTGCGGGCGCAGATCGAGGAGATCTCGAAGCTCCTGTCGCGGGGCCGCTCGGCCGCCCACCGGGGCGACTGCGTCTCCGCGATCGCCTCGTTCGACAAGATCCTCGCCCGCTACCCCGGCATCCGCGAGGCGGCGCAGGGGCGCAGCGAGTGCAAGCGGATGCTGCCGCCCATGCTGGCTGAGTAGCTCGGGCGCACCTCGGCGCAGGGCTTCCACCATGCTGCGAAAGCCCTCGCCGCGTCAGCGCTGCGCCTTCCTCCACGCCGCGAATCCCACCGCCAAGGCCACGGCTCCGCCCAGGACGACGAGCGGCACGATCGGGGGCCTGGAGGCCTTCGGGTGCGCGCGCTTCGCGTCGGCGGCGGCGATCTTCTCCGGGTAGGCGACGGTGGTCCCCAGCGGCCCGTGGTGCTTCGCGAAGCGGAGCGCCTCGGCGAGGTGCATCGGCTTTCGATCGGTGGAGTCCTGGATCTGGGAGCGGCAGCTGAAGCCGTCGGCGATCACGAGCGCGTCGCGATCCTCGTCTCGCACCATGGGCAGGATCACGCGCTCGCCGCACGCCATCGACACGTCGTACTTCGTGCCCGCCTCGTAGCCGAAGGCGCCCGCCATGCCGCAGCAGCCCGACTCCGGGACCTCGTGCCTCAGCCCCATCCGATCCATCACGGCCTTGTCCGCCTGCAGCTTGGTCGTCGACATCGAGTGGCAGTGTCCCTGTACGAGCGCCTTCATCTCGAGGCGAGGGACGTCGATCTTCTCCTTCTCCAGGAAGGCCTCGAACGACATGACGAGATCCCGGAGCTTCATCGCCTCGGGATCGTCGGGGAACAGGCCGTACAGCTCGTCGTGGAACACCGAGATGCACGAGGGCTCGAGGCCGACGATGGGAGTGCCGTCCCGGATGTAGGGGCGGAGCTGCGCGATGTCGTGGCGGAGGAGCAGCTTCGCGGTCGGGAGCATCCCGTAGTCGTAGAGCGGCCTGCCGCAGCAGAGGAAGCCGCGCGGCACGATCACGTTCCAGCCGGCGTCGGTGAGGAAGTCGTAGGCCGCCTGTGCGGTCTCGGGGTGGAAGTAGTTGTTCCAGGTGTCCGGCCAGAGCACCACCTTGCGGGCGCCCACCGCGGCGTCCGGCCGGCGGAACCCCAGCCGCTGCTGGAACGAGCGCGGCGCGAGGCGCGGCAGCTCCCTGCGGGGATCGACGCCGGCGATGGCGCGGATCGCGGCGCGTCCGGCGCGCGACCCCATCACGAGGTTGGCCGCCCACGGCGCCACCCGCGCCATCCGCAGCCAGAACATCGTCAGCCCCATGGTGTAGGCCTGCCGCGGACGCAGCCGCCCCTCGTAGTAGTGCGAGAGGAACTCCGCCTTGTAGGTGGGGATGTCGACGTTGACGGGGCACTCGCCCTTGCAGCCCTTGCACACGAGGCAGAGGTCGAGAGCCTCCTTCACGCCCTCGTCGCGCCAGTTCCGATCCAGGGTCTGTCCCTGCAGCATCTCGAAGAGGAGGTGCGCCCGGCCGCGGGTCGAGTGCATCTCCTCCTTGGTGACCATGTAGCTCGGGCACATGACGCCGCCCTCGTCGCGGCGGCACAGCCCCACGCCCACGCAGCGCATGGTGGCGCGGCCCAGTCGGCCCTCGTCGTCGGGGAAGCGGAAGTGCGTCTTCGGCTCCCACAGCGGCGGGACGATCCGGAGGTTCTCGTCGATCCGGTAGGGGCGCACGTCCTTGCGCGGGTTCATCTTCCACTCGGGATCCCAGATCCCCTTGAACTTCTCGAAGGCCCCGACGATCCGGTCGCCGAACATCTTGGGCAGGAGCTCGGCGCGGGACTGGCCGTCGCCGTGCTCGCCCGAGAGGGAGCCGCCGTAGGAGACCACGAGGTCCGCCGCGTCCTCGATGAAGGAGCGGTAGTTCGATCGGCCCTCGGGCGTCCGGAACTCGAAGTCGATGCGGCAGTGCAGGCAGCCCTGACCGAAGTGCCCGTAGAGCGCAGCGTCGTAGCCGTGGCGATCGAGCAGCTTGCGGAAGTCCCGGAGGTAGTCGCCGAGCTTCGCGGGCGGCACCGCCGAGTCCTCCCACCCCTCCCAGGTGTCCTTCATCCCCGGCACCCGCGCGGTGGCGCCCAGGCCGGACTCGCGGATGGTCCAGATGTGCGACTGGTGCACCGGATCGTCGAAGACCCTCGACGAGACCAGCCCCTTCTCCCGGCGGATCCGGTGCATCACGTCGGCGGCCTTGGCCCGCGCCTCCTCCCGGGTCTCGCCGCCGAACTCGACCACCAACAGCCCGCCGCCCTCGGGGAGCTCCTTCATGAAGTCGGTGTGGAGGTTCTTCCGCTTGGCGCGCTTCAGGAGCCCGTCGTCCATCCCCTCCAGGGCCAGAGGGTGGAACTCGTCCAGCTCGCCCACCCGATCGGCGGCCTCGTAGATGTCCTCGAAGCCGACCACCAGCAGCGCCCGATGAGGCGGGTCGTAGACGAGCCGCACCTTGGCCTGCAGCACGGTGACGCAGGTGCCTTCGGTGCCGACGAGGGCGCGGGCGACGTGGAAGCCGTTCTCGGGGAGGAGCTGGTCGAGGTTGTAGCCCGACACCCGGCGGGGGATCTTCGGGAACCGCGCGCGGATCTCGTCGGCGTACTCGTCCCGCAGCGCGCGCAGGGCCTGGTAGATCTCCGCCTTGCGCCCGCCGGCCCGGACGATCGACTGGAACTCCTCGTCGCTCGTCTCGCCCACCCACGTCCGCAGGCCGTCGTAGGTGAGGATCTCGAGGGCGTGGGTGTTCTCCGACATCTTGCCGGCCATCTGCGCGTGGGTGCCGCAGGAGTTGTTGCCGATCATGCCGCCGATGCCGCAGCGATCGTGGGTCGACGGATCCGGCCCCAGGGTGAGCTGGTAGCGCTCGCGGGCGACCCCGCGGAGGGTGTCGAGGATCGTGCCGGGGAGCACGGTGGCGCTCTTCTCCACCGGATCGATGCGCAGGATCCCGTGGAGGTACTTGCTCCAGTCGATGATCACCGCGACGTTGCACGTCTGCCCGGCCAGGCTGGTGCCCCCCGCCCGGGAGAGGATGGGCACGCCGTGGCGGCGGCAGAGCTCCACCGTCTTCACCACGTCGTCGAGCGTGCGGGGGATCACCACTCCGATGGGCGTCTGCCGGTAGTTGGAGGAGTCGGTGGCGTAGAGGGCGCGGCTCGTGACGTCGAAGCGCACCTCGCCCTCGATCGCCTCCCGCAGCTCGCCCACCAGATCGGTGCGCGGCGCCTCGTGACGCGGGGGCGGCGCCGGCCGCTCGATCCGCAGGGGCACGACGCCGCTCTCGAAGCCCGTCTCCATCCACCGCCTCCCCTCTTCGGCATTGGCGCGATCGATCTGCTCATCCCGAGCGATGGGATCGACTCGCCCGCCCCGAGGGGGCGAGAGCGCGCGATCAGGCGCCCCGCTTGCCGCCGTACCAGTCGCGGAACACCTGGCGGATCATGTGGCGCTGGTTCGGATCGCCCTTGCCCAGCGAGGTGGCGAACATCTTCGCCTGCTCCGTGGAGATGTGCGGCGGGAGCGGCGGCACCTCGGGATCGACCACCGCCTCGATCAGCGTCGGCCGCTCGGCGGAGAGGGCCTCGTCCCACGCCCACGCCACCTTCTCGGGGGCGTCCACGCGGATCCCCCGCATGCCGATGGACTCCGCGTACCCGGCGTAGGGGAAGTCCGGCACGTCCTGCGAGGCGGGGAACTTCGGCAGGCCCGACTCCACCCGCAGCTCCCAGGTCACCTGGTTTAGGTCGCGGTTGTTGAGCACGAGCACCACGAAGGTGGGGCTCTTCCACCTGCGCCAGTTCTTGGAGACGGTGAGCAGCTCCGCGAGGCCGTTCATCTGCATGGCGCCATCGCCCACCAGCGCGATCACCGGGCGCTCGGGGTACGCCATCTTCGCGGCGATCGCGTAGGGGACGCCGGGTCCCATGGTGGCGAGGTTGCCGGAGAGCGACGCCATCATGCCCGGACGGATGACGAGATCGCGGGCGAACCAGTTGGCGGAGGAGCCGGAGTCCGAGGTGAGGATCACGCCGTTGGGGAGGCGCGGCGAGAGCTCGTGGAAGACGAGCTGCGGGTTGAGCGGCTTCGCGGGCTGCTTCGCCCGGCCCTCGAGGGTCTCGAACCACTCCGCGCGCGTCTTCATCAGCCCGTCGCGCCACCTGCGATCCTTCTTGCGCGTGAGGTAGGGCTGCAGCAGGCGCAGGGTCTCCTTGCTGTCGCCGACGAGCGCCACCTCCACCGGATAGCGGATGCCGAGCATCCTGCCGTCGATGTCGATCTGCACGCCGCGGGCCTGGCCCTCCTTCGGCATGAAGTCTCCGTACGGGAAGCTGGTGCCGACCATGAGGAGGGTGTCGCACTCCTGCATCAGGTCCCAGCTCGGCTTGGTGCCCAGGAGGCCGATGGAGCCGGTGACGCCTGGCGCGTCGTCCGGCACCACCGTGCGGCCGAGGAGCGCCTTGGCGACGCCGGCGCCCAGGGTCTCGGCGACGGTCATCACCTCCTCGCCGGCGTTGAGGCATCCCGCGCCCACCAGCATCGCCACCCGCTCGCCGGCGTTCAGGACGTCGGCCGCCCGGCGCAGATCCCGCTCGGTGGGCACCACCACCGGATGCGAGAAGCTCGTGCCGGAGTGTAGCGAGTTGTGCACGTGGGGAGGCACGGGCACCGCGTCCTCCTCCTGTAGATCGTTGGGGAGGATCACGCAGGTGACCGTGCGCTGCACCCTGGCGATCCGCACCGCCCGATCGATCAGGTGCCGGACCTGCGCGGGCACGGTGGCCATCTGCACGTACTCGCTGGCCACGTCCTTGAACAGGTTGAGGAGATCGACCTCCTGCTGGAAGTGCCCGCCGAGGACGGCGCGCGCCGACTGGCCCACGATGGCGACGACCGGCTGGTGATCGAGCTTGGCGTCGTAGAGCCCGTTGAGCAGGTGGATGGCGCCGGGGCCGGAGGTGGCCATGCACACGCCCACCTCGCCGGTGAACTTCGCGTGGGCGCAGGCCATGAAGGCGGCCATCTCCTCGTGGCGCACCTGCACGAACTCGATCTGCTCCTCCTTCCGATGCAGCGCGCCGAGCAGGCCGTTGATGCCGTCACCGGGGAAGCCGAAGACGCGCTTGATCCCCCACTCGGACAGGCGGTTGACGATGAAGTCCGCGACGCTCTCTGCCATGTCCCGCTCCCTCCCCGTGTCTCGTCAGGTCGTTCGAAACCTCTCCATCTCGCGGCGCTTCGGCTCCAGGCCGAGGCCCGGCCGGCCCTCGTCCGGCCAGGCGCACCCACCCCGCGCCGTCGCCGCGCCCTCGAAGAACATGCGCTCGATCCGCGCGTGGTCGTGGAAGTACTCCGCGGGCGCGAGCGCGCAGGTCACCGCGCAGCACGGGTGCAGGTGGATCGAGGGCGCGGTGTGGGCGGAGAGCGGCAGGTGCCACGCCTCGCAGAGCGCCGCCGCCTCCAGGAAGCCCGTGATCCCGCCGCAGCGGGTGGCGTCCGCCTGCAACACGTCCACGGCGCCCGCCCGCGCGAAGGCCAGGAGATCGTACGAGCGGTAGGCGTACTCCCCAGCGGCGAGGCGCATGCGATCGGGGAGGCGCTCGCGCACGAAGCGCATGCCGTCCAGATCGTCGGAGGTCACCGGCTCCTCGAACCAGGAGACGCCCTCGTCGGCGAAGCGCCGCGCCAGGGCGATCGCCTCGCGGGGGTGGTAGGCGCCGTTGGCGTCCACGAAGAGATCCACGTCGGCGCCGATGGCGTCGCGGGCCACGCGGACCCGCGCCGGATCCGCGTCCGGCTCCGAGCCGATCTTCATCTTCACTGCATGGAAGCCTTCGGAGGCCCAGCCGCGGAGCTGATCCTCGAGCTGCTCCCGCGAGTAGGAGGTGAAGCCGCCGCTGCCGTACAGCGGGACGGCGTCGCGGACCTTGCCGAGGAGCGTGCAGAGGGGGAGGCCGAGGAGCTTCGCCTTCAGATCCCAGGCCGCGACGTCGATCGCCGAGATCGCGTGGGAGGCGATCCCCTGCAGCCCCGCGTTGCGCACGGCGCGGTCCAGCGTCATCCGCAGCCTCGTCGGTTCGAGGGACGATCGGCCCTCCACGATCCCGGCGAGCAACTCGCGGACGAGCCGCGCCGCCGCCTCGGTCGAGTAGGAGAAGCCGATGCCCCGCTCGCCTCCCGCGTCGAGCTCCACGAGCACCATCGTGGTGTGGTCCCACTCGATCGTCCCGTCGGCCTCGGGCGCGTCGGTGGGGACGCGGTACGCGGAAGCCTCGATGCGCTCGATCGGCGGCGCGCCGGGCGTCGGGATCTCGAAGAGATGCGCGCGCTCGGGCGCGCGTGGGTGCTCGGGCCCATGCGGCGAGGGCACGGATCCTCCGTCGAAGAATGGGTTCCTCGAAACCGTGGCCACCGCAGCACATGCGCGCAACGCCGTTTCCGGCGCCGGGCCGACGCCCTAGGTTTCAGTGCGAGTTTCGTGCGACGCGAGTTCGTCGCCACGCGAGTCTTCAGCGACGCGAGAGGAGGTTCCCCGACATGGCCGAGCAGACCGATACCCCGTTCCTCACCGACATCGAGACGATCCGCAAGCGCGCCCGCAGCCACCTGCACTGCGGCCCCGTGACCCCCGACTACGAAGGCGACCTGGATCTCGCCGTGAAGCTCCTCAACGAGGCGCTCGCCACCGAGATCGTGTGCACGCTCCGCTATCGGCATCACTACATCGCCGCCCAGGGGATCAACAGCGAGTCGGTGCGCGAAGAGTTCATCGAGCACGCCCAGGACGAGCTCGAGCACGCCATGTGGCTCGCGGAGCGGATCAACCAGCTGGGCGCGAACCCGAACTTCAACCCCGAGGGCCTGCTCACCCGCAGCGCGAGCCAGTACATCGAGGGCGGCGACCTGGTGGCGATGCTGAAGGAGGATCTGGTCGCCGAGCGGATCGCGGTGCAGACCTACCAGGAGATCATCCGCTACTTCGAGAACCACGACCCCACGACGCGGCGGCTCTTCGAGCGGATCCTCGAGAAGGAGGAGGAGCACGCCAGCGACATGCACGACCTGCTGGTGCGCCACGAGGGCAAGCCGATGCTCGACAGCTGACGGGGCCGGGACGATCCCTCGTGCCGGGCCCGCGAGCCTGGCAGCCCCCGCGGGTGGGACGGCGAGGCGCCCAAGGGGGCGCACGATGCGGGCGAAACCGCTGCCGCTCGTGCAGCATCCAAGGCCGCGACAAACGATCGCGCCACTTCGGGCGCGATCCTCTCGTCAGCGAGGCCAAAGATGGACGAAGCGATCCTGGGGACGATGCCGCTGGGCTTCCTGTGGGAGACGCAGGACCCCTTCCTCTTCTGCGCCCACCACGACGACGCCTACCCGCGAGGCAACGAGAAGCAAGGCCCCGACGCGTCGCTGGCTGGCCGCAACTTGGGCAGCGACTTCGAGCCGCGCGAAGGGTGGCGCATGTACCACGGCCAGGAGGTGCCGGGCTTTCCCAGCCATCCGCACCGCGGCTTCGAGACGGTGACGATCGTGCGCCGCGGCCTCATCGACCACTCGGACTCTTTGGGCGCTGCGGCGCGGTTCGGCGGCGGCGACGTGCAGTGGCTCACCGCCGGCCGCGGCATCGAGCACTCAGAGATGTTCCCCCTGGTGCACACCGATCGGCCGAACCCGCTGGAGCTCTTCCAGATCTGGCTGAACCTCCCTCGCGCCGGGAAGATGACCGAACCCCACTTCACCATGTTCTGGGCAGACGAGATCCCGCACCGCGAGATCGCCGACGAGGCGGGGCGGCGCACCCGGGTCTCGGTGGTGGCGGGCTCGTACGGCGACGCGAAGGCCCCTCCGCCGCCGCCGGGATCCTGGGCGTCGCAAGCGGAGGCGGACGTGGCGATCTGGACCCTGCGCATGGAGCCGGGCGCGAAGTTCACGCTCCCGCCGGCGAAGGAGGGCACCGGCCGGACGCTCTACTTCTTCGTGGGCGACTCGCTGCGGGTGGGCTCCGCGCGGGTGGGCCGATCCACCGGCGTGCGGCTGCGCGGCGACCGCCAGGTGACGCTCGAGAACGGCCCCGAGGAGGCGGAGCTGCTCCTCCTCCAGGGCCGGCCCATCGGTGAGCCGGTGGCGGCCCACGGCCCCTTCGTGATGAACACGGTGGACGAGCTGCGCGACACCTTCGCCGAGTACCGGCGCACCGGCTTCGGCGGCTGGCCGTGGGAGAGCCACGCGCCCGTGCACCCGCGCGAGTCCGGCCGCTTCGCCCGCCACGCCGACGGCCGCGTCGAGCACCCGAAGTCCGAGAATGCCTTCTTGGTGAGTTCTTTTGACCTCGATTTCGAGGGTAAGCGAAACCATCGGAGGACCGACGTCCCTTCGGAGAAGACCGGACGGCAGAATGGGTGAGTGTTCACTTTTATTCGGCCATGGAAAGGACGATCTAAACGACGTTCCACCCGGGATTCGATACCTTCGCGTTCCAGCAGCTGGGAGAGGCATCACCGTCGCCGAGTTCTGCCGGCAACGCTGAAATAGGCCAGGGCGGAGAACCGAAAGCTCAAGAGCCTGATCGCTGATCTCGCGCTCGACAAGCACGTGCTGTAAGTGCTCCTGAAAAAATAGGCGGACGCCTGCTGCCGCCCATGAGCCAATCGCGTGAATTATCACCGCCTTCACCGAGGGACCCTGTGTGGGTCGCCACAAGAGCAAAAAGCGCGGGAGCGCACTGCGAGTCGTCCTGGGCACGAAGGCCAGGACTGTCGTGTCCCCTCGTAGTCAAGACAGAGGCGCCTGCGGAAATGAGTTCGGTTGAGCGCCATGTATCTCGCCCTTTAGGCCGCCTCCGCTTCGGAGGTAATGGTGGTGCCGAGGTGCTGTGCGAGGAACTCGGTGAAGTTGAGCCACACGAGTGCCTGGTACGACCGCCGGGTGTTTTTTTGGACGGCGAAGAGCGCTTCTCGAAGCTCGTTGGCGCGCTCCCAGTCGCGCAGCCAGACAACCTCCTTCTTCATCGATCGGATCAGCCGTTCGGCCAAGGCGTTGCCTGTGGGACGGCCCACGGGGGCGAAGGGATGGTCGAGGTTCCTCTTGGTGGCGAATTCCTAGAAGTCGAAGCCGGTGTACTGGGGGCCGTGATCCGTGCGGATCTCTAGGCCGAGGGGGACGGCGTCCGGGGTCCCATCGGTGGCAAGAAGCGTGGCTTCGACGGCGCTAGAACGGCCTGGGCGTCCTGCCGCTTCGTCACCTCGATCGACAGGATCGATGGGAAACCCCATTCCGTGGCTGGGATGATCGCGGACGATGCTGTAACGCGTTGTCGCGAGGTCGGTGGCGAGCCGAACGGTTGGGCTCGGGCGGTACTACATGACCACGCAGCGGTTCTCCGGCTCGCTGTCACGCGCGAAGACAAGGCCATTGCTCCTCTTTGACGCACAGGCCCTCTTCCTGGAGACCTCCATGCCCCGCCGCCGCAGCACGGCCTAGACGTTGCAAATACTGTAGGCGGGCTCTTCCTCGAATACCTTGCGAATTGCCACAAGAACGTCCCCGGCGCTGGCGAACCGCGGCTTGGTGGGCATCCGCACAACGTTGGCAGGTGCCGGCCCTACTCCGCGCGCGCAAGGTAGTACGCTGCTCTGGGAGATCCCGAACGTCTCGCAAACCAGCGCAACCGGCGCTACGTCCGCGAAGGTCTCGAGGCTCATCGCGACCTCGTCCGCCGAGTGGGGTGGGTTCCGGTCGATTTCCATCGCTCGCTGGAGGAGCGCCACCTGAAGCGTCAGCTTCGCCACGGATCTAGTCAGCAGCTCATTCTCTTCCTCGCGCAAAAGCCCTTCGACGAGCCCTGCCTTAACGTGGCCTCGATGCCCTCGAGGGCGACCTCGTGCCACGCCTCAATCGTCGCGGGGCACACGCCAAACCGCACCGCCGCCTGGTCGATAGACGCCTTGCCCGCGAGGAGATGGATGACGGCCTCTCGCCAATTCTCTGCGCTTCGCCTGTCCAGCCTGCCCTGACGGACATCGGAAGCCCCGCTCGGACCCGCGGCAGTGCCACTCTCGAGTGCAAAGGAGGTGGAACCTGTTTCGCCGCTTCCTTCATGCCCGTATCTCTAACCCTTCCGCTGCGCTACTAGCGCCGGGTTTCAAATAGCACTACTGCGTCAGGCTTGAAGAGCGAATAACCCGGCGCGGTGTCGACTCACGGAGCGCTCTGGGTAGCTACTGTGGCAGGTCGGGCAACGCGAGAGCCAGCGAGCAATGGTTCGCGCGACGGCGAGGCGGAACGTGATGAAGCTATCCTCTAAATGGCGCTCAGGCCGCGCCGCGCTTCGACTTGGCATCTTGCGGCCAGGCTGCCGAGGGGGGAAAACGCCGTACGCGCTCGGCGACGACGAAGGAGTAGCAGCAGAGTGCCACCGTTACGTGGTGGTGCCATCCGAGGAAGCGCCGACCTTCGTAGTGGTCGAGGCCGAGCTCCCCCTTAAGATCCTCGTAGGTTCGCTCGATTCTCCAGCGTTGCATGGCGACGCGGACCATCTGCTTGATCGAGGTGGCCTTCGGCAGCGACGTGAAGAAGTAGTTCGACGGCTCCGTCTCGCCATCTCGCCACTCGATGAGGAGCCAGACTTCGTCACGGGGGTCGGAGCTCGCGAAGACACGCTTCATCACGAACCGTGCGGTCAGCGCCTCCCGCGTGCCCTCTCGCCAGGTGCAGCGGCGGAAGGCGCCCTCGCCGTCGAGTTTCATGGCGAAGTCTTTCACGCTGATCTGCACGCTGTCGGCGTCGACTCGCTCCGGCACGGTGAAGACCGCGGTCTGCGGCATCACGCCGACCGCGTAGTGGAGGCCAAGCTCCCGAATCTCACGGCGAAAATCGGTCGAGCTGCCGTACGCCGAGTCGGCGAGAACCACTCCGGGGGGAACTCCGTTGGCCAGCGCGCGGCGGACCATGCCGAGCGCCAGTTCGGGCTTGGTCTTGAACCGCACCGAATCAGGGATTCGCGCCTCCGATCGACGCTTGGGGTCGTCCAGCCAGCTCTCCGGCAGATAGAGCTCGAAGTCGATCGGGAGCTCCTCGGTCTCCGTCGCGATGGCGAGGCCTACGCCGATCTGGCAGTTGGTGATCTTCCCGGCGGATCCTGTGTACTGCCTCTGCACACCGACCGAATGCTTGCCCTGCTTGAGGAATCCGGTGTCGTCCAGGATCCAAGCGACCACCGGTTCGCGCTCTGTCATTGCCGCAATGGCATAGTTTCCGGCCACCCGGCGCACCTCTACGTCGCTCCAATTCGCGTTCGTGAAGTGCAGTAGCCTTTGGTGGACGGCGTCCACGCGGGCCGGGTCGGGACAAGCACGAGCGGCGATGGGCTCGACGCTCTTCCGTTCGCCATCGCCGAGCAGACCCATCGCGTACCTGGCGAACGAGCCGCGCCTGGATTCGTTGCCGAGTGCGATCCCGATCGAGTCGAAGTACCGCTCGAGCCGCTCCTGGCCAGCAGAATCAAGAAAGACCATGGCCAGCGCAGATCACAGAAGGGCGATCCCGGTAAGCGCCGTTTTGTGGAAATCCTGCAAACGATCGATCTTTCTGGGCTTTCAGGCGGCGAGCTTCGGAGGGCTGATGCATGACGCAGTAGTGCTAGGCAGTGGGGACCACCGTAGGCACGAAAGCCAGGACGAGTCAGATGAAAAGTCCTCTGGTGAACGCCTGCTTGACCTTAGGTTGACAGACGAAAGCAAGGAAGGATATGTCTACGATCGTTGTAAAGACTGAGTCTTCCTTGTCAGACTAGAAAAGGGGATCCGAGATGCGGATGTCTGCCACTTGGTTGTTCTCGCTTCTGCTTTCTGCCTGTTTGCTTGTCGCATGCTCGCCTGACGAGCGTAGTCAAACCCCAAACGACCCTAAAACCACCTCGTCGAGATCCGGCCTCACTGATAGTACTTCTTCTGGAACATACTTAAGCCAGGCAAGTATGAACCAGGCGAACGGCGACGGAAGCTGGGCTGAAGCTCCAGGTCTTGACGAAACGCAGAAGCAGCTTCTGGCAGTACTACAGAAAATGTCCGAAGTGCCGCTTTCGGTCGAAGTCTCGGACGATCAAGGTATCGTCCGGTCGATCGGGCTTAGGGTTAACCCAAACATTCCAACAGGCGTCTCAATCCCCGATGGAATCCTCGATTTCCTAAGGCCCTTCGGCAGGCTATGGAGGATCCCAAACGTGGAAACGGTGGTGATCACACCTCGCCCTGTGCCTGAAATCATACCAGGACCGACGCCTGATTCGGAGTGTACGGTCGTCAATTTCGGTGCTACCGATTCATCCGGACGGGCCATCGTCGGCACTAGCATGTATGTTATGTACCGGGGGAACATGATTGTCGGAATTTCGGGAACGTTTTCGGTCCCATCGCCTCGTCCGCCAGGGCCGGAGCAGATATCGAAGGCGGATGCAACTGAGATTTTAAATAGATTTTTTATGGAGGATGGTTTTGAGGCCCTTCCTCCGGGGGCTGATCCTATCGAGGTCGTTTTTGATCCGGAGGTGTTCGGAGACCATGGATATCCGGTTCAGGCTTGGTCCTACCGGGCCTACGACGAGGATGGAAGGCTCTCGGCCGAATACGTAGTTGACGCACGAACTCGGACGGTTGTCATTCGCTCTTCCCTGATTTCGCGCCCCTGGAACATGGAGGGGTGTGTTCTAGCAACGGGAGAGACCGGAACTGGCGTTCCAAGAATGGTCCTCAATCCCGTAACATTGACGCCCTCTCATGTGAGCTTTTCGCATATGAGTGGACTGGACACAGAAGGTGCCTCTGTCATTGATCGTGCGTATAGCGTAATGATGAAGCCGGGGATCATGGAGGCATTTGGGACGAGGAATCCTAAGCGGCATTTGCAGAATCCAACCGTGCGGTCCACAAGCGACGGCATGGAACACGTACATTTTGATGAGTACTACGGCGGAATTCCTGTTTCTGGCGCTGGCCTGACAATCGGAATTCGATTGAATGGGCGAGCAGAGTATGTGGCCGGTACTTTCGTTGTCGATCCTGGAATCGACGTATTACCGGCAATCGAGAAGGACAAAGCAATTGATTATGCAATAAGTGTCGCGATTGCAGCACGATGCCAATCAAACGATCCGACTGAGGTCGCAGATTGTGAGTCGAGCGCGTTCTTCAAACTCGCTCAGGAACCCGCTTCCGCTAGGCTGAGCGTCTTCTCGACTCAAGTGTACCGAGATGCAGACCTTGACGATGATGCATACCTCGCATGGGAAATCGACGTTCTGTCTCACAAAGTATTTGTCGATGCAGAAGATGTCCGCCTTCTCTATTTCGAAACGTCCGATCTGATGGCTGGAGCGGACGGATGGTATCCAACAAGAATCTTCGATTCGGATGGGTCGCTATACTGGGAAGACGATCAGCAGGTCCTCCGAAATGGAGATCCGCAAAACATGATGATTGCTGCCTGGGTCCAGCGAACCAAGGAGACGATTGACGATTTTCAGTTCAACCACATCAAAAGCAGAGGCCCGTGGAACGATTATTCTCCGTATCATGGGTCTCATTTGCTGGATTTTGAGTTTACTCCCTACAAATGGTATACACAGCCGTTTGCCTCCTTTGATAAAGCTGGATCCTTTAGTCCGTCGGGGTCCCGCGGCAAGATCTTGATTGGAGGCGGCGATCACTGCGAAGATCTGGTGGCCCACGAGTACACGCATGCCTTCAATCACTTCGCAGGTGGTTACAGCAGAAGCGGGTGGGAGCCTGGGGCAATCAACGAGTCGATCGCAGACGTTGTGTCGAAAGCAATGTTTGTGAACGACGACGGTTCGTGGGTGTTCTCGAAAGGGTGTTCCCCGTGTGTCCCGGGTGTTTGGTGCGAGGATGGAATCCGGGATCTGAAGCATCCTGCCGATTATGACATGCCGTCGCATACCGCCTTTATGACCAGGAATTGCGCTTACGTTTCTTTCTTGGGAATTCCTGGACTTCCGCTCGTCTCCGACAGCAGTAACTGTGCTCATTTTTGGTCCGCTGTGCCAAGTAGAGCGGCGGTCTACATGGCGGAGGGTGTTTCAGGAATCAATATCGGCGGTATGGGGATAGAAGCTGTTGCGACGCTCCTGCTCGAAACCGTCAGAACGGGCAGCCTTCAGAACGCAACGAATTTCCTCGATTTGTCGGAGAACGCTTACCAGCGTTGTAAGAGCCTCAGCCGTGCGCAGAATGGTTGGAAAACCTGGACGAAAGAGGACTGTGAGCTTGTAGATTTGGCTTACCGCGATGTTGGGATCCAATCAGATGCATTTTATGGATACTATACCACAAAGAACCACGTGCTTGGAGATTCTGCTGATATTGTTTTTTATCAGTATGATTCGCTTTTCCAGGGGTGCTCGGTTTCTGATCAACAGCTGGTTATGAAGACAAAGAACCGGGAGAAGCGGTCAGGCTGGGCCGATGGAAACAGCGTGTCCTTCGCAGGGGAGAGCGGCGCGCGAGTGACTTATCGGCTTTCGTCGAGTGATCCGACTCAGAGAGAGGTCGGCGTGCACCGATGGTCGGAATGGTTTACTCATAATGTAATCTATATTCTGGAGCAGATCAGCCCCCCCGCGGGTCTCGACGTAAGCCACTGCGCGGCGCCAGAGGGCTACCATCGAGTGATGTTGTACAGCACGCAGTACGTTAATGAATGGTCCAATTTTTTGATCGGACACAAGGGCGACAAGAAAGTTAACTGGAATAGGTCGTTTCCGGAAGGCTGTGTAAAGCATCTCGTTCACGGCATTCATTATCATGATACGGTTCCGCAGTCGATCGGGCCTCGTCCGGGTTGCAATAAGGGTCACGGGTATACTGCAAGCGCACGGAATAGTGATCCTCAGTCGATGGGCGCAAATCTTCATTGGTGGCACGATGGGACGCGCCAGATTCACGCTCGAATTGTTTATCATCTTTTTGAGGATGATGATTTACGGGGCGCGTGCATGGCGGCCCCCGGCGTTCAGCAGAATCCCTAGCCGGTTGTGAGCAAAAGGAGTTGGCTGTCGGCAGGCTGTACGCTGGCAGCCAACTCCCTCTTTTTGAAGATCGGGTTATTCGATGGCAATAAAGATCCTGACCTGGTTATGCGCCCTGTTGCTCATTTCCTGTGGGGATGAACCGTCTACTCGCCGGCGACTCGCGGATGCCAAGAGTGTCGCAATTGACTTGTCGGTCTCGGCGAGTTTGCTTGGTCAGACGGTTTCGATCGAGGTGAGCGGGGGGTTTCATCCCAACGAGGGATGCGATTTCGAAGAAGGCCTGGTCGTCGAGGTGAACGGGAGGCCAGCCAGGGAGCTTTCTTTAGGTGATGGTGGGCCAAGGGGGTGCGAACCAGCTTTGTTCCGCTATGACTGGAGTGAACCCCGAGGCGACCCCTGGACTCGCTCTGCTCCTGGCTATATTTGGGATCGCGTGATTGTCCGTGACGCATCGATGGAAGCTTCTGTTGATGCCTTCGAAATCGCCTCTCGCACGCTTTGGTTTGTCGACGTGCCTATCGAGTTTCGTCCGGGCGAGAAGACGAGCGCGTGGATCGAACCAAGCGGAATGATTGATTTCAAAAGGCAACAGTTCGAAATATTATTCTTAAGGAACGGTCTTGCGGAGGATGGGTATGCTGCAGGCGATTTTGACGTCAAAGAGATCGTTCATGGCGAGGGTCTATTGGAGCAGAACGTTTCCTTCAGGATTCCCGCCACGGTACCGCCGGGAATGACAGGGTATTTTTTCATCGCAGTCCCTGAGTTCGACGTTCCGATTCGTGACTGCCGCGGTGCCGTCTGCTCGGCGAAGATGACGGTTCGTATGTCTGATGGGGTAAAGCGGACGGTCCTTCCGTAGGAAGCAACGTAGGGCGGTCTGCACGATTCAAGGCCGGGCACAGAGCCAGCTCCAGCCCCTTGGCATTTCGCCTAGGTTCGAGGCCGTGCCTAATACCCGAAGAGCCTAAGGGATCTGCGGCCCTATCGCCCTCCGGGCGGGCATACTCGACGAGGGGAACACCGAACCCTTGGCGTGATGGTTCTCAAGTCGCGTAGCTGCCGTCGGCTTAGGCGATCTCCTCCACGGAGGAGAAGCAGCAGCCAGGATCCCGATCCCTCGGGTGGATGTCGAGCGATCGTCCTTCCAGCGTGCTCCTGGGGATCGAAGCGGTGAAGAAGGCCCGAGTCGCGGGCTGGGACTTTCGAGATGGTGAGCGGCTACCTCGAAAGGTTAGGTGGCGATTCGCTCCGGACGGCGGGAAGCACTAGTTTCGAGGGACCTCGGGGGCGATGTTCAAGAAGGACGGGCTTGCCTTTATGGGCCTATCGCCCGCCTCTCGATTAGTTCGGTGAGCTATGGCGCCAATAGGCGGCTGGCGGCGCGGATGGCGGCGAAGACCAGCCCCTGGGCGTTGAGCCGGATGTCCATGTCGAGGAGCTTCCAGTCGTCCTGGTCGAGGGACAGGCCCACCGCGTCGGCCTCCTGCTGCATCGCGGCGGTGAGCTCCTTAGCCAGGACGTCCTCGGCCTGGGCGGGATCGAGGGAGGGAACCTTCTCGAAGAGCGCCTGGGAGCGATCGATCCAGCGGCGGAGCTGCTCGGCCATGACGCCGAGCTGATCCATCTCGCCGAAGTGGGTGAGGCAGGCGGTAGGCGTGCCCAGCGCGAGCACGAGGTCGACGCTCTTGCGGGCCTCGTCAGCGTCGAAGTCGGTGGGGCTCGTGGACGCGAAGGCGAAGCGGCCGGCGCGCTGCAGGCGCGGGTAGGCGAGGCCGAAGGTGTCGCCGGTGTACACCGTGCGCCGCTCGGGATCGTGCACGACGGCGTGGTGGTTGGCGTGGCCCCTCGTGTGGAGGAAGCGCAGGGTCGCGCCGCCGAGGTCGATGGTGTCGCCATCCTCGACCGTGCGCACCCGCTCGGCGGGGATCGGATCGAGGGTGCCGTACATCTTCGCGAAGGTCTCCTCGCCGTAGACGGACTTCGCGCTCGCGACGAGCCGCGACGGATCGATCAGGTGGCGGGCGGCGCGGGGATGCGCCACCAGCGTCGCCTCCGGGCACGCCCGCAGCAGGGCGGAGGCGCCGCCGGCGTGATCGAGGTGGGCGTGGGTGACGATCACCCAGCGCACCTGCTTCGGATCGAGGCCTTCGTCACGCAGCGCCGCGAGGAGCCGCGGCACGGCGTGGGCGGTGTTGGTCTCGACGAAGGCGGCCTCGTCCCCCTGCACCCGCAGGTAGCACGCGGCGAAGCCGGGGCCGAGGTAGTCGCTGTCGATCGTGCGGAGGCGTGGGTGGCTCATGGTCGAAGGAGCATATCCACCCACGCCACGCCGCGCTCCTCTACTGGATCGATGGAGCCGGGAGTCCGAAGAGGGTGAACAGGTCGACGAGCATCTCCTCCTGGTGGTGGAGGGCGTCGATCAGGGCCTGCACGCGGGCGTTGCCCTCGGGGTTGTCGGCGGCGATCTCCCGATCGAAGGGCGACCGGAGCTTCTCCGCGAGGTCGACGGCGGCCTCGACGTGATCGAGGAGGTGCTCGGCCAGGTGGTCGTCGATCGCGTGCATGACGTGGTAGACGCCCGTGCCCTCGACCGTCGTGCCGTCGGTGCGGGTGTAGCTTCCCTGGAAGAAGATCCGGATCGACGTCGTGCTGGCGACGATGTCACGGTGGGTGTTGTCGCTGAAGCGGGAGGCCTCGTCGTCCACGTCGTGGCTGTCGAGGGGCAGGCGGAGCCGCTCGTCGGCCAGCCCGTCGCCGTTGAGGATCGTCAGTCCGGTGAGGATGCGCCCCAGCCCCTCGGCGGCGGGCAGGGCCTCGAAGGCGGCGCGGTAGTTGGACGGATCGCCTTCTTTCCACGCCTGGACCACCTGCTCGAGGTGCTGCACGAGCAGGTCGCCGAGCAGCGAGAGGTAGGCGCCGCGGCGATCCTGGTTGAGGGCGGTGCCGTCGTCGCCAGTCACGTAGTCGGTGTAGGGGCGCCTGCCGGGGCCGTCCGCCTCGAAGTCCTGCCCCCAGAGGAGGAACTCGATCGCGTGGTAGCCCACCGAGATGTTCTCCCCGCCGTCCTTTTCGTTGAGCGACTCGATGGTCGCGGCGTCCAGCGTGATCGACGTGTCGTTCACGATCCCGACGTGCTCCGTGGTGAAGGTGGGGTTGCCGTCGCCGTCGAGGACCGGCTCGCCGTTCTCGTCCAGGATCGGCTGGAGGACGTAGTCGATATAGGCGTCGTCCAGCGGCCAGGCGGCGAGGAGGCGATCCACGCCGGTGTCCTCGTCATCGATCGGGCCGCCGGAGAAGCGCAGCGCCTCGGCCTGCCCATAGGGCTCGCGGGCGGCGAGCCACGCTGCCTTGGCGGCGGCGAACGTCGTCTCGCTCGGCGAAGCGACGAAGGCGTGGAGGGCGTCCCGAAGATCCTCGGCCGCTGCGAGCGAGTCTTCGTAGACCGCCAGAGCCAGCTTCGAGTGGGTCTTCATCGCTTCGACGGCCAAGGCCTCCGAGAACTTCGGGCCATCGCCTCCACCCTTGTCTTCATCGTCGCTGGAGGCGCAGCCGGCGGCGAGGGCGATCGCCGCAAGGGCCGCGAGGAGGCGGTGAATCATGTCTGGAGTTCCCTTGCTGGTTGATATTGAATATCAAAATCGAACTAGCAGGGGACGCTACGAGATCGGGACGGAGAGCGCAAGCGCTCGGTCACCCGTGCGAGAGGAGCCGGCTTCGATCCGCCGGGTGATCAGGCCTGCCGGCGGGCGCGCTGCTCGGCGACGATCTCCGCCTTCGCCTCGGGCGAGAGCAGCCGCCCGATCGCCGGGAACAGGATCCGCTCCTCCATCTCGAGGTGGACCGTGAACTCGTCGACGATGACCTTCGCCGCGGCGGCGAGCCTGTCGCGCGCCGCCTGGTCGCCGGGGCGCTCGCCCACCTCCCTGGTCGCGGCGAGGAGCTCGGCGAGCTGCGCCTCGTGGCGATCGTGCTGGTCCTCCATGGTGGCCAGGGCGCGGTCGACCTCGGAATCCTTGCCGGCGAGGCGGGTGAGGACGCTGTCCTCCTCGTCGCGCACGTGCAAGGGCAGGGCGATGGAGAAGTAGCGCTCCACCCGCGCGCAGGCGTCCCGCCGCTCGTCGTCCGGGGCGTCCTTGGTGCCCGCGGCGAGCGCGAGGTTCGAGAAGGTGCGGATCCGGGCGTGGCAGTGCTCGAGCATCTCCACGGGATCGCCTTCGCTTCGCCTGGCGCGGTTCGCGCCGATCGAGATCACCATTCGTTCTCCTCCAGCAGTGTGGGCGCTCGACCCGAAGGATCCGGAGCGCAGAAGTTCGGGCCTCGAGACCTCGAGGAGCTTCAGGAAGCGTGCCGGTCGTCCGCCGCGTAGCCGCGCAGCTTGCGCCACAGGGTGTTGCGGCCGATCCCCAGGATCCGCGCGGCCTCGGTCTGCGATCCCTCGCAGGCGTCGAGCACCTGCAGGATGTGCTCGCGCTCCACCTCGGCCAGCGTGCGCAGGCTCGGCCCCGCGGGCTTTGGTCCGCGCGCGGGAGCAGGGCCTCGCCGCAGCTCCTCCGGCAGATCCTCGATCTTCACGAGCAGCCCCGACGCCAGCGCGGCGCCGTGCCGGACGGCGTTCTGCAGCTCGCGCACGTTCCCGGGCCACCGGTGGGAGAGGAGCAGCGCCTCCGCCTCGGGCGAGAAGCCCTCGAGGGGCCCGCGCTCGTCCGCCAGGAACTGCCGGGCCAGGGGGAGGATGTCTTCCCTGCGCTCGCGCAAGGGGGGAACGTTCAGCGTCAGCACCTTCAACCGGAAGTAGAGGTCTTCGCGGAACAGCCCTTGCCGCACCAGCTCCGCCGGATCGCGGTGGGTGGCGCAGACGATGCGGGAGTCCACGGCGAACGCGCGGTTCTCGCCCACGCGGCGGACCTCGCCGTCCTGCAGCGCGCGCAGGAGCTTGGACTGCAGCGGCAGGGCCATCTCGCCGATCTCGTCGAGGAAGAGGGTGCCGCCGCTCGCCTCCTCGAAGAGGCCCCGCCGCGGACCCGCCGCGCCGGTGAAGGCGCCCTTGCCGTGGCCGAAGAGCTCGGACTCGAGGAGCTCCGCCGGCAGCGCGGCGACGTTCACCGCCACGAAGGGCTTCCCGGCGCGCAGGCTGTTGGCGTGGAGCGTGCGAGCGACCACCTCCTTGCCCGTCCCCGTCTCGCCGAGGATCGCCACCGGCGCGTCGCTGGGGGCGAAGCGCGAGGTGCGCTTGAGGAGATCCTGCATGGCCGGGCTCTCGGCGATCACCCGATCCTGCCGACGCAAGCCCGGGGCCAAGGGGACGAGGCCGCAGACGGAACAGCTATGAGGCAATTCGCGCTCCATTCGCTCCACTATGGAGCTGAGGGTGGAACAGTCAAGGCGCGCCCGATCGTCCTGGGTGACCCCGGACGCTCGGGTTCCCGCAGGCGCTCGCGATCCCGGGGGTGGCGCGTGCCCTGCAAATGATCGCGGGCGAACCCTCATCCATTCGGAGGAACCATGATCGACTCCACCCAGACCGTCGCCCAGCTCGTCCTGGATCACTCGGCGCTCGCGCCCGTCTTCCAGCGCCACCGCATCGACTTCTGCTGCAAGGGGGAGATGACCCTGCGCGACGCCTGCGAGCAGCGCGGCGTCGACGAGGCGATCGTCCGCGCCGATCTCGAGCGCGCCCTGGCCGAGCGCTCGGGCACCGAGCCCACCGACCCCCGCACCCTCGCCACGCCGGCGCTCGCCGCGCACATCGTGTCCACGCACCACGCCTACCTGCGCCGCGCGCTGCCCTTCGCCCGCACCCTCGCCGCCAAGGTGGGCAAGGTCCACGGCGAGAAAGACCCCCGGCTGGAGGAGCTCGCCGACGTGGTGGCGGAGCTCGAGGATCAGCTCGTGCCGCACCTGGACGACGAGGAGCAGGTGCTCTTCCCCGCGCTGTCGTCCCGCGAGCCGGACAAGGGCTTGATCGATCGCGAGCTGTCCGCGATGCGGGAGGAGCACCTGGCCGTCGGCAAGCTCCTCGAGCGGATGCGTGAGCTCACCGACGCGTTCACCTCGCCCACGTGGGCGTGCAACAGCTACCGTACGCTGATGGGCGAGCTCGAGCACATCGAAGGCGACACCCTCACCCACGTGCACGTCGAGAACCACGTGCTGATGCCCCGCTTCCAGGGCGTTCGCGAATGAGTTCGCGAACGCCCGCGAGCCGAAGGCGAGCAAGCGCAAAGGGGCGCTTCTCGCGCGAAGCGCGAGGTGAAGAGATCGTCCCGCCGCCGGCGGGTCGATCTCTTCAGTCGCCCTGATGCAGGCGCTCTACGTCGTCTCGGTCTGGCTGCACATCCTCGCTGCCGTCACCTGGATCGGCGGGATGTTCTTCCTCGTGCTGGTGGTGGTGCCGTGGCTGCGGAAGGGCGATCGCGCCAAGGCCGCCGCGTTCCTGCGGGAGACCGGCGTCCGCTTTCGCGACGTGGGCTGGACCTGCTTCGCGATCCTCCTCGTCACCGGCACCTTCAACCTGTGGGCGCGGGGCGTGCGCCTCCACCACCTGATCGATCCGGCGTGGATCACGTCGCCGTTCGGCAGCGCCGTCGCCTGGAAGTTCGGGCTGTTCATCGTGGTGGTGGCGGTGAGCGCGTGGCACGACTTCTGGCTCGGTCCCCTCGCCGCCGCCGTCGGCGAGCGCGATCCCCACGGTCCCGAGGCGGAGAAGCTGCGCAGGCTCGCCTCGAAGGTCGGCCGGCTCAACGTGCTCCTCGCCCTGGCGCTGGTGGCCTTCGCGGTGATCATCGTCCGCGGCTGGCCCTTCTGACGTCCGCTTCGGCTGCGCGGCGCGTCGTTCGACGCCCCCAAGAAGTGCTCCGCAGCGTGCCGCAGAACGTGAACGAGGTGGCCGATCGGGCCACCTCGTCCAATGATGCTCGGGTCTCGCTCTCGCCCGTTACTTCTTCATCGCGTTCAGCTTGCGGACGATGTCGTCCGCCGGCTGGCGCACGCCTTCGACCCGGCTCACGATGGCGCCGTCGCGGTCGAGGAGCGTGATCACCGAGGAGTGGCCGATCGCGCCGTCGGGGGTGAAGCGGTAGCGGATCCCCAGGACCGCTGCGAGCTCCCGCACGAAGCCGGGATCGGTGCGCAGGAAGGTCCAGCGATCCTTGTCGACCTTGTGTGCCTCACGGACCTTGGCGAGCGCCTCGGGCGTGTCGCGGTCGGGGTCGAAGGTGACGAGGACGACCTGCACCTCCTTGCGGAGCGCGGGATCGAGCTGGCTGTCGATCTTCCGCACGTCGCTGACCAGCATCGGGCAGGCGTGGGGGCAGGTGGCGTAGAACATCGAGATCAGCACGGGCTTGCCGCGGAAGTTCGCGAGCGTCACCTCCTTGCCGTCCTGATCGGTGAGCTTGCCGTCGAGCACGTAGAGCGAGTCGCCGCCCGTCTCCACCTTCGACGCCGGCAGCGTGGGATGCCCCTCGGCGGCGAGGGCCGCGGTGGGGACGAGAAGCGCGAGCGCCAGGAGCCACGACCTCATCGGAAAACGTCCTCCTCTCTTGGTTGTCTTCAGGGCGGTTGTCACTTGGCGCAACGGAAGCCCAGGTTGCCCACGGTGTAGGGCCCCTGGAGCGAGCTGCGGAACGCGTACCGCATGAACGCTGCGTAGTCCTCCTTGTCGCCGGCGTTGATCGCGCTGGCGCCGCAGAAGCGCATCTTGTCGGGGTCGCCGTCCTCGCGGCTGTCCGAGCTGACCATGGTGCTGCCGAAGTCGAGGACCCACTCCCACACCAGGCCGTGCATGTCGTGGGCGCCCCAGAAGTTGGCCTCGCCCTGCGCCACCCTGGGCAGCACCTTGGGTGTCGGCTTCGAGTACCACTCCAGCAGCTTCGCGGTGAACGCGGCATCGGACCGGCCGTTGGGTGAGGTGGCGCTCGCCGCCGCCGCGTACTCCCACTCGTTCTCGGAGGGCAGCCGCTTGCCGTTCGCCTCGCAGTACGCCTTGGCGGCGAACCAGCTCACCCTCGTCACCGGCGCGTCCGGATCGGCGTCCGGCCCGAGCTCGAGGGCGCCCTTCCAGTGCTCGAGGTAGCGACGGTCCGCGAGGAGCCTGGGCACCTGGCCGCGCCGCCACTTGGGGTGCTTCGTCACGAAGGCGAGGTAGTCTCGGTTGGTGACGGGGTGGCGGTCGATCTCGAAGGCCTTCATCGGGATCACCGCCTCCTCGGGGCTCGGCGGATAGATGGGGACGTGTTCGCCGGCGGCGATTCTCACCATGGCCGGCGCCTTCTTGGCGGGCTTCCCGGCTGGCTTCTTCGCTGCAGCAGCCACCGGACCGGCGACCTTCACCGATCCGGCGGGAGCGCCGGCCGCCGCCGCCGAGGAGGCGGCGGGGGCCGACACCGCGCATGCCAGCGCGAGCCCTGCAGCGATGGCAGCGCGTCTCGTCAATGCGCCGCCCCCGCAGGACGGGTGGTGGTGGCGCGCACGTTCGAGACCTCCTCCACCGACACCGGCTCGCCCTTGTTGCCGAAGGCGTTGCGGACGTAGGTGAGGATGTTGGCGATGCCGTCGTCGTTGAGCTGGCTCATCGGCGGCATCACCGAGTTGTACTGCTTGCCGTTCACCGTCACGGGGCCCTCGAGGCCGTTGAGCACCACCTCGATGGAGCGGCGCTTGTCCGCCATGAGGTAGTCCGACTTCTCCAGCGGCGGGAACACGCCCTCCATGCCCTTCCCATCCACCCCGTGGCAGACGGAGCAGGTGCCCTGGTAGAGCGTCTTGCCGGCGTCGATCTGCTCGGCGAGCGTGAGCTTGCCGGCCACCGCGGCGGCGTGGGCCTTCTCCACCGCGTGGGTCGGCTCGGCCTTGTCGCCCAGGTAGACCGCGTCGACCTCCTTGCCGGAGTAGATGGCCTTGTCCTCGGGGCCGTCCACCTTGAGGATGCCGAGCGCGCCCTTGTTGAAGGCGCGGAACAGCGAGTGGTCGACGAGCACGTAGCTGCCGGGGACGTCGAGGTAGAAGTCTCCGAACATGGCGCCGCCCGCCGGGACCAGCGTGGTCTGCACGTTGTTCTGGCTCACGCGCGAGCCGCCGTCCGCGTAGATGGTGTCGAAGATCTCTCCGATGACGTGGAAGCTCGACACCAGGTTCGGGCCGCCGTTGCCGACGAAGAGGCGCAGGGTCTCGCCCACGTTCGCCTTGAGGGCGTTGTCGCCGAGGAGCGCGTTCTCCGAGCCGTTGAACACCACGTAGGTGGCGTTCTCGTCGATGGCCTTCTGCATGTCGAAGGGCTGCAGGCCCTTCTCGCGGTACTTGCCCACGGTGTAGAAGTCGCCCTGCATCACGTAGTACTCGCGGTCCACCTTCGGCAGGCCCTCGGCCGGCTCCACCAGGATGAGGCCGTACATGCCGTTGGCGACGTGCATGCCCACCGGCGCGGTGGCGCAGTGGTAGACGTAGAGGCCCGGGTTCAGCGTCTTGAAGGTGAACTGCGACCGGTGCCCTGGCGCGGTGAAGCTGCTGGAGGCGCCGCCGCCGGGGCCCGTCACCGCGTGCAGGTCGATGTTGTGGGGCATCTTGCTGTCGGGGTGGTTGAGCAGGTGGAACTCCACCGTGTCGCCTTCGCGGACCCGGAGGAAGTTGCCGGGCACCTGGCCTCCGAAGGTCCAGAAGGTGTAGTCGACGCCCTCGGAGATCGGCATCACCAGCTCCCGCACCTCGAGCTCGATCACCACCTTCGCCGGCGTCTTGCGGGTGATGGGCGGCGGCACCAGCGGGGGCGGCACCATCTCGTGGATGATGGGCTCGCCCTGCGGCGCGCCGAGGTCCTTGGGCGCGGCGACGGCGGAGGGCACCTCGGCCGCAGCGATCACGTCGCCGGCGGAGGCCTTCGAATCGGCGCAGCCGATCATGGCCAGGGGCAGGGCTGCCGCGAGGATGACTACCAGGGGACGGCGGAAACGAACCACGTCGAACTCCTTTTCCCGGCGGCTGCCGAGGGGCGCTGTAGTGCAGGCTTTCTCATATGCGGTAGAGCGTTTGATGGCAAACATCGTCGTCCGGGCTAATCCTCTGTAGGTGAACTTCCTCTGAGACATTCCGTGTAGTGGTAAATGGGTGCGGTCGACCTCTCGGAAGAGCGTCGACGTCGGTGTTCTAGCGGGCTTCTCGGAGCCGCCGTTATGATCTCGATGCGGGTCCCGTGCCAGCTTCGCGGGAATGAAACCGCGAACTGACGCGCGCGCCCTATCGCACCGGCACCGACAGCTTTGCGAGCACCTCGAAGAAGCCGGGGAACGAGACGTCCGCCCACTCGGCCCCGCGGATCCGCGTCTCGCCGGAAGCGATGAGCCCTGCCACCGCTAAGCTCATCGCCAGCCGGTGATCCGAGTCCGCATCCACCTCCGCCCCGGTGAGCGGGGTGGGGCCGTGGATGGAGAGCCCATCGGGCAGCTCGTCGATGGCGGCGCCCATGCGGCGCAAGGAAACCGCGATCCCTGCGAGCCGATCGGACTCCTTCACCCGCAGTTCCCCCGCGCCGCGGATGGTCGTGGTGCCATGCGCCTGCGTCGCCGCCACGGCGAGGATCGGCACCTCGTCCACCAGCGCCGGGATCTCCTCCGGCGCCACGTCGACCGCTGCGAGCGGCCCCCCGCCTGCCGCGCGCATCGTGCCCCAGGGCTCCCCCGCCGCGAGGCCCTCGGCGTCGCTCTCCACCCGGGCGTGCATGCGCCGCAGCACCTCGATCCAGCCCGTGCGGGTGGGATTCAGGCCCACATTCGGGATCTCGATCGACGAACCTGGCAGCAAGATCGCCGCGGCGATCAGGAACGCCGCCGACGACGCGTCGCCCGGGATCGGGATCGCCCCAGGGGAGCGGAGGGCGCCGGGCCTGATCTCGATCCAACCATCGGCGTCGCGCCGCAGGTCGGCGCCGAAGGCCAAGAGCATCCGCTCGCCGTGATCGCGGGAGAGGTGCGGCTCCCACACGCGGGTGGCCCCTTCCGCGTGGAGCCCGGCCAGGAGGAGCGCGGTCTTGAGCTGCGCGCTGGCGACGGGGAGCCGGTGGTCCGCCCCGCGCAACCTGCCTCCCTCCAGGTGCAGCGGCGCCCGCTCCCGATCCCCTCCCTCGCTCCCGGCGCCCAGGGCCCTCGCCCCCATCGCCCGCAACGGTTCGAGCACCCGCCCCATCGGGCGGCGGCGCAGGCTCTCGTCCCCATCCAGCGTCGCGCGGATCCCGGCGCCGGCGAGGACGCCCGCCAGCAGGCGCATCGTGGTGCCGCTGTTGCCGCAGTCGAGGTCTGACGCCGGAGGCGCGAGGCCGCGCAGCCCGACGCCGTCGATCGTCACGCCGCCACCCGCCTCGTTGATTTGCGTCCCGAGCGCACGCAGGGCACCCATCGTCGCGCGAACGTCGGCGCCGGTGGCGAGCCCGGTGATCTTCGTCGCGCCTTCGGCGAGGGAGGAGAGGATCAGCGCGCGATGCGAGATCGACTTGTCACCCGGCAGGGCGACGTCGCCTCGGAGACATGCTGACTGTCGGATCGAATGGATCGTCATGCGTTCGGTGGGTCGATCGGGAGCGAAGGCGCGCGGCGGATGCGTACCACCGATCGCCCGCGCCGAGACGAACGAATCGCCGTGCAGGAGCGGAGTCGAGGGGCGAAGCATCAATTTCTTCGCCGGGGCGGCGCCGCGGGCTATCCTGCTCGCCCACAGTGCGGGCCTCAGTGGCCTGCTGACTTCACGGGGAGCTCTCGATGACGATTCGTGGAATTGCCGTTGCCGTCGTTGCAGCAGGTGCGCTGGGCGCTTGTGCCAGCTCGAACACCAACCTCGCCTCCGACGGCCTGCCCGTATGGATCGACAACCCGTGCATGAACCAGCCCGCCAGCGCGATCTGCGCGGTGGCGGAGTCGGACTTCGCCGCGTCCGACGTGGAGATGGCCAAGACCGACGCCGAGACCGTCGCCAAGAACCGCATCGCCGATCAGATCTCTGCGAAGGTCGGGCGGCTGACCGAGCGGCTCGCGTCGGCGATGAAGGATCTCACCACCGGTCAGACGGTGGGCGAGCGCACGCTCAAGGACATCAACCAGAACTTCCAGGAGCAGACGCTGAACGGCCTTCGGTACGTGGACTACTTCTACTACCCGAACCGGGTGGAGCCGAAGAAGCTCTGGGTGCGCGCCGTGGTCACGGTGGAGAGCAACAAGTTCTCCCAGGACATCGTGAACGCGATGATGGCAGGGGCCCAGGCCGAGCATCTGGAGATGAAGCACGAGGAGGCCCAGAACCGCTTCGACGCGGTCCGCAAGCAGTACCTCGCCGAAGAGGCCGCCGGCCAGAACCCCTGATCGCGGCGCCACCGGCCGCAAAGGAGCTCGAGATGATCCGCACGTTCCTCACCGTGGGCCTGATCGTCGCGTCGGCGTCGCTCTCGGCCTGCGCCTCGACCAAGGCGGCGGAGGCCCAGGCGCAGAAGGAGGCGCTGGACGCCCGCCACCGTGACTCCCAGTCCGACTTCGACAAGGCCAGGTCGCAGAGGAAGAAGGACGGCGATCGCTCGCCGCCCTCCTCCCGCTAGCGTAGCCGAGGATGAATCGCTCCACGGCCTGGCTGGCGGCCCTCGTCGTCGCGGCCGGCTGCGCGACGGCTCCCTCGCCGGAGCCGTTGCCGGCCTGGTACGCCGACCCCGCCCGTTCGCCACATCCAGACTGCCCGCCCTCGCGGTTCCTGGTCGAGGCGGCGTCGTCGCCACACGGCCGCTTCGACGCCGAGGCCCGGGCCCGCGCCGCCGTCGCCAGGCGGATCTCGTCGGCGATCGCCGTGGAGACGGAGCGGGTCGCCCAGCTGGCGCGCGCGGATGGCGAGGACCGCTCGTCCCGATCGCTGAAGCAGGTGATCCGGGAGCAGGCGGACTTCCGCCACGCCGAGCTCATCCGGATCGCGGGCGCCCCCGCGCAGCGCGGCGACGAGGCGTGGGCGTTGGCCTGCCTCGATCGCGAGGAGGCGCTGGAGGTGCTCCGCCGCGAGATGGAGGCCTCCCTCGCCCGATTCGAGAGCGCCGCAGCGAGGGCGCGGGCGGCGATCGCGACCAAGGACGCGCCGGGCTTCACCCAGGCCTTCACGGAGAGCGTCTCCCTCGAGCCGGAGCTCCTGCCGCGTCTCGCCCAGATGAGGGCGATCGCAGCGGAGCCTCCCGCGGAGGAGAGGGCGGTCGCGGCGGCGGTGCGCGAGCTCCACCTCGAGGCGGGGCGGATCCGCGGCGATGCGATCATCCGACTCCAGCTTCGGGCGGCGGACGTCCCTGCGGACCTTCGCGACGCGGTGCTGGAGTCGTTCCGCGCCGCCGTCTCCGACCTCGGGCTCCGCGCGGTGGTGACGCGCGACGGGGCGTGCGCCCCGGGCAGCCACCTCGTCCGCGTGGACGTGGAGCCGTCGTGCAGGTGGGGCTCCCTGGGCCACGCCTGCAGGCCGAAGTTCGCGGTGGAAGGGGAGGCGTGCGATTCGCACCGGGTGGCGTTCCAGGCGGGCTTCGACGATCTGACCCAGGGCACCGACGCCCGGGAGATCGAGCGGGCCCTGCGGAAGGCCCTGGGCAGGATCGATCGCGAGAAGCTGAAGGGGAAGCTGCGGGATCTCCTGGGAGCCGAGTTCCCGCTCGTTGAATCGTGAAACACTGTTTGTAACGTCGCGGGATCGGCGCGACCTCGGAGGATCGGCGATGCGCAGGTGGACGGCCGTCGTGGCCGGAATGCTCGGGTTCCTGGTGGCCTCCCCGGCCGCCGCAGGCTCGCCGAGCCGCACCGTGGACGCCGAGGGGCCGATCCGCGTGGGGGCCGCTGCGCCCACCTTCGCCGGCTGGGATCTCGATCAGAAGATGGTGGCGCTGCGGGATCTCCTCGACTCGCCGGCGAAGCCGTCGTCGGCGCCGGTGGTGGTCTCCTACTTCGCCACGTGGTGCGAGCCCTGCAAAAAGGGACTGCCAGCCGTGGCGAAGGCCGAGCGACAGACCGGCGCCCGGGTGCTCCTGGTGGCGTTCGGACAGCGCGCCGACGAGGTCCGCAGCTGGCTGCACGAGCAGGGCGTGGAGCTGCCTGCGGTGGCCGATCCATTCATGAAGATCTCGGGGCGGTGGGGCGTGGACAAGGCGCTCCCCCGCACCTTCGTCCTCGACGCGAAGGGGACGGTGCGCTCGATCTTCGTGCTGGAGGGCGATGACTTCGAGACGGCGCTGCTGCAGGCGATCGAGGCCGCGCGAGTCGAACCGGCGAAGGGGTGAGGGATGTCCTGGTTGCGTTTCTTTTTGGCGGCGTCGGCGCTGCTCGTCGTCACGGCGGCGGGCGCACGGGCGCCGGAGCGGCGGATCGCCGTCCTGGAGTTCCGGTGGGTGGAGCAGCGCGACGTCGGCCTGCTCGGCAAGCTCGCCGATCAGGCGCGCTCCTCCGCCGTGGAGGTGGCCAAGCCGCGCGGCTACCTGGTGATGACCCGGGAGAACACCGTCGCGCTCCTGTCGGACATGGGGCTGGAAGGCACGTGCGCGGAGGGCGAGTGCGAGGTCGAGACTGCCCGGGCCATCGGCGCAGACCTCGTGGTGAGCGGGGAGATCGTGCCGATCAAGGGGCGCCTCTTCGCCACCCTGAAGCTCCACGAGTCGAAGGGGGGGAGCCTGCTCTCCACCGCCGATCTCGAGGCGGGCGACGAGCTGGAGCTGGTGCGCAACCTGCGGGCCGCGGCCACGTCGCTGCTGGAGAAGGGCATCGGCAGGCCAGCCCCTCCGCCGCAGCGGGCCGTGGCCGAGATCCCGGATCCCTGGGCACGGCAGGCGACCTCGGCGGCGTCCGATCTCCCCCGCGGCCCCTACCCGGGCGCGCCGGCGCCTCCTCCTCCCCCGGCCACGGGCGGCTACGGCACGGGGGCCGAGGTCCTCGTCGCCTACGACGAGGCGGTCCACGCCGACCGGGCGGGAGAGCCGCGCGCGGCCATCGGCGCCTGGTCGCGGCTCGCGCGCATGCCCGAGCCCAATCCCTACCGGCAAGTGTCCGAAGAGCGTTTGGCCTGGTGGCAGCAGAACGTGAGGGCGGTCGAGGCGCGGAACGCCGCGTGTGTGAGCGCCCTCGATACGATGATGAAGGTGATGCCGCTCTCCACCGTCCCCGCCGACCAGAAGTCCAGCATGATGAGGGAGTTCTCGTCTGCGCACGGCACGCCCTGCGTCGCGCGCCTGCTCCCCGTGCTCTCCCGTGCCGACCGAGCCCTCGCCTGCCGCGCGCTGCCAGGGGAAATCCTCGCGGACCTCATCGCGGTTTGTTCGGAGGACTGATCGAGAGCCCGTTCACCGGTTCATCACGGCTCAGCCGAGGAGATCGAAGGGCTCGACATCGACGGACGGATTGCCGAATCTGGCGCCGATCCATGAACCCGCTGACCGCCCGGGCGGCAGCAAGGAACGAACGGAAAGAGCAAGTGGGACGCATCTTCGAGACTCGCAAGGCCACCATGTTCGCGCGGTGGAACAAGATGGCCAAGCTGTTCACGCGGATCAGCAAGGACATCACCATCGCGGTCAAGGCGGGCGGCCCCAACCCCGACACCAACGCTGCGCTGCGGCGGGTACTGCAGAACGCCCGCGCCGCAAACATGCCGAAGGACAAGGTCGAGGGAGCGATCAAGCGCGCCTCCGGCCACGACCAGCAGGACTACGAGGTGGTGCTCTACGAGGGGTACGCGCCTCACGGGATCCCGCTCCTCGTGGAGACGGCCACCGACAACGTGACCCGGACCGCGGGGAACGTGAGGAGCAAGTTCACCAAGGGCGGAGGAAACCTGGGCACCCCCGGCAGCGTCGGCTTCATGTTCCAGAAGATGGGCGTTTTCCGCCTGAACCCCGAGGGCCTGGACGTGGACGAGCTCGAGCTGGAGCTCATCGACCACGGGCTCGTCGAGATGGGCGATGGCGAGGGTGAGAAGGGCGAGAAGCAGATCATCGCCCGCTGCGGCTTCACCGACTTCGGCTCCCTCCAGTCGGCGATCGAGGGCAAGGGGATCGAGCCTCTGTCCGCCGAGGTGGAGTACATCCCCAACGACCTCGTGCAGCTCCCCGAAGAGCAGGCGAACGAGGTGATGAAGCTCGTGGATCTGCTCGAGCAGGACGACGACGTCCAGCGGGTGTTCCACAACCTCGCCTGATCCGGATGCGCGCCTATCTTTGATGACGAGGAGGTCCGCCGTCGCGGACCCCGTCGCCAAAGGAGGGCACGATGCGCGCGCCGAACCGCCCCTTGTCCGAGTCCTCGCTCGGCGAGCTCTTCGAGCGGCTGATCGGGAGATCCCGCCTGCTCGCCCAGCAGGAGGTCGATCTCGCCAAGACCGACGCCAAGGAACACCTCAAGACGGAGGCGAAGACCGCCGTCGGCCTCTCCACGGCCGCGGTGTGTGCGCTGCTGACGGTGACGATGATCCTCGTCGCGGTCGCGTTCCTCCTAGACATCTGGCTGCCCGGATGGCTTTCCGCGCTCCTGGTCGCCGCCTTCGTCCTCATGGTCGGGACGATCGCGGGCCTGGTGGGCTGGGCGATGCGGGTCCGAGATCCGATGGGGACCACCCGAAGGACGATGGAGGGGAACATCCGATGGCTGAAGGAACGACGCGCGTAGAGCGGATCGGCGGCGAGCCGGTCGCGGCGGACCTCGAGTGGACCGCCGCGAAGATCGAGCCCCGGGGCGAGCGGGCCTCTCACGGCGACCGGCCCGCCGGCACGGTGCCTCCCACATACGGCGACCGGCAGCCCGATTACGGCGGACGGTCCGCTCTCGGTGGAAGGCGGGAGAGCGCACGGTACGAATCACCCGCTTACGCGGCCGCGTATCGAAGGCGCGAGATCGGGAGGGGGTCGAAGCGCGCCCTGGAGGCGAAGGGCCCCAGCCCGGCGGTCCGGAAGGAGGCGCTCCGCCGGGACATCGAGGAGAACCGCCGCATCGTCGCGGAGATCGTCACGGAGCTCGACGAGCGCAGGCGGGAGCTCATGGACGCCCGCCTCCAGTTTCGACGACACCGCGCCACGATCCTGGCCGGGCTGTTGGGCTTCGCGCTCCTGACGGGGACTTCCGTCCTCCTGATCGTGCGCCGCCAACAGCTCCGCCAGCGGCCGACGGCGAGGGCTCGGAGGTTCGCGGCGGCATTGAGCCGCATGGCCGATCGCCCGGAGACCGTGGCACGCCCGTCGCCCAGCGTGCGGGCGAAGGCGTTCGGGTCGGCCGCGAGCGGCGCGTCCGGCGTCCTGGCCAAGAAGCTCGCCGAGCGGATCGCCGCGATGGTATGAGGCCTCGTCCGCCGGGTTTTCGAGCGCGACCCACGAACGGGGCGCGAACCGGCGCGCCCGTCCTCCGCCTTGCTTAACCTCGGTGGAATCAGGCGGGCGCGTCGCCCCACGGCGAGGAGGCGTAGATGGGTGCATCCGGGAGGCCGTCATTCAACAAGCGGCAGAAGGAACAGGCGCGGGTGGAGAAGCAGAAGCGCAAGGAGGAGAAGCGCGCGGAGCGGGACGCCGATCGCGCCAACCGCGGGCCGACCGAGCCGGGCGTGGATCCGGACATCGCCCACATCATCCCGGGCCCGCAGCCCATTCCCGAAGACGAGGAGTAGTCCCGAGCGGCCGCCCGTTCTCCTTCATGGCGGGCGGTCCGGTTCCCGGCGTTGGCTTCATGATACTTCACGAAGCCTTCATCCCTGCGCCAGGCGCGCGAGGGATCTTCTCGTGACGTGACCGCCTCCTTCACGCGGGCGTCACCGCAGGGAAGGTCGGCATGAACCGGAAGATCGGGATCGGCGCGGCGGCGGCCGTCGCCGTCGTGGCAGCAGTCGGCCTGTGGGCGCCGTGGAAGGGGCGATCGGCGCCCTCCGAGGTCGAGTCGCTGCCGATCGATCGCGGCGCGATCGTCTCCCGGATCAGCGCGAGCGGCACGGTTTCCGCGCGCACCACGGTGCTCGTCGGCAGCCAGGTGTCGGGCCGCATCCAGGAGATCCACGTCGACTTCAACAGCCCGGTGACGAAGGGCCAGCTCCTCGCGCGGATCGATCCGCGGGTGTTCGACGCGCAGGTGGAGCAGGCCCGCGCCAACGTGGCGGCGGCGCGGGCGCAGATCGCCAAGGCGAAGGCCCAGGCGACCGAGGCCTCGAGGGACCTCGACCGCAAGACCCGCCTGGACGAGCGCAGGCTCATCGCCTCGGTGGACCTCGACTCGGCTCGCGCCAGGGCCGACGTGGCGCAGGCGGAGGTGCAGGCGGCGCAGAGCGCGCTGGTGCAGGCCAACGCCAACCTCCGGCAGGCCGAGCTGAACGTGGCGTACACCGCGATCGTGTCGCCGATCGACGGCGTGGTGATCTCCCGGGACGTGGACGTGGGGCAGACCGTGGCGGCGTCGCTGCAGACGCCGACGCTCTTCACCCTGGCGGAGGATCTGCGGAAGATGCAGGTCCACACCAACGTCGCCGAGAGCGACGTGGCCAAGGTGGCGGCAGGCAACCCGGCGTCCTTCACGGTGGACGCGTACCCGGGGCGGACGTTCGAGGGGATCATCCGCGAGGTCCGCAACGCCGCGCAGACCACGCAGAACGTGGTGACCTACGACGCGGTGATCGACGTGGAGAACCCGGACCTCGCCCTGAAGCCCGGTATGACGGCGAGCGTCTCCTTCGTGCTGGACGCCAGGGACGACGTGCTGCGGCTCCCCAACGCCGCCTTGCGGTTCCGGCCCGCGGGCCGGACGGCGCCGCCGCCCAAGCCGGGGGAGCGCACCATCTGGCTGGAGGGGCCCGAGGGGCCGCGTCCGGCATCGGTGCGAACGGGCATCACCGACGGCACCTTCACCGAGATCCTCGGCGGCGCGGCGGAGGGCGATCGGGCGGTGGTAGACGCCCGTGGTCCCGGGCGCCCCTCGGGTCCCAGGATCCGCATGGGCGGGAGGGGCATGTAGCCGTGTCGCTCCTCGAGCTGCAGGGGATCACGCGGATCTTCCACCTGGATGGCCTGGAGCTGCGCGCCCTGGGCCCGGTGGATCTGGCGGTGGAGGAGGGAGAGCTCCTCGCGGTCATGGGCCCCTCGGGGTCGGGAAAGTCGACGCTGATGAACGTGATGGGCTGTCTGGATCGCCCCACGTCGGGCAGCTACCGCCTGGCCGGCGAAGAGATGGGCAGGCGCACGCCTGCGGAGCTGGCGCGGATCCGCAACCGGCACCTCGGCTTCGTGTTCCAGAGCTTCCAGCTCCTGCCCCGCACCACCGCGCTGGAGAACGTGGAGCTGCCGCTGGTGTACCGCGGCGGGATCCCGTCCCGCGAGCGCACGGCCCGGGCCAAGGCGGCCCTGGAGCGCGTCGGCCTCGGCGACCGGATGAAGCATCATCCCAAGCAGCTCTCCGGCGGGCAGCAGCAGCGGGTGGCGATCGCGCGGGCGCTGGTGGGCGAGCCGCGGATCGTCTTCGCCGACGAGCCGACCGGCGCCCTGGACTCCCGCACCAGCGTCGAGATCATGGCCCTCTTCCAGGAGCTGGAGCGCAGCGGGATCACCGTGGTGCTGGTCACCCACGAGCCCGACGTCGCGGCCTACGCCGGCAGGGTGGTGGTGGTCCGCGACGGGTTGATCTCTTCGGACACCAGGCAGGCGCCGCGCCTCGCATCCGTGGAGGTCGCGTGATCACGCCGGGCGTCCTGGAGACGGTGCGCGTCGCCCTGCGCGCGCTCCTGCGCAACAAGCTGCGGTCCGCGCTGACGGTGCTCGGCATCGTCATCGGCGTGGCGTCGGTGATCGCGATGACGGCCATGGGCGAGGGCGCCCGCATGCAGGTCGAGAAGACCTTCGCCTCCATGGGCACGAACCTGCTGGTGATCCTCCCCGGCGCCACGTCGTCCGGCGGCGCGCGGTCGGGGTACGGCAGCGCGCCGACCCTCACCTGGGCGGACGTGGAGGCGATCCGGGTGAACGTCCCGTCGGCGCGCTTCGTGGCGCCGCAGCTTCGCACCATGGCGCAGCTCGTGAGCGAGGAGCAGAACTGGAGCACCCAGGTCACCGGCACCAACTCCGAGTTCTTCGACATCCGCTCGTGGCCCGTCGAGTCGGGGCGCCTCTTCGACGAGAGCGACGTCGACGGCTCGGCCCGCGTGGCGGTAATCGGCCGCACCAGCGCGGAGAAGCTCTTCGGCCCCGGTATCGATCCGGTCGGAAGGCTGATCCGGATCCAGAACGTGCCCTTCGAGGTGATCGGGCTGCTCGAGTCCAAGGGCCAGTCGATGGGCGGCCAGGACAACGACGACGCGGCGTTCATCCCCGTCACCACCTACCAGGCGCGCATCGACGGCGGCGCGCAGAACTACGTCGCCGGCGCGGTGATGGTGGGGACCGCCTCGCCGGAGGACACCGGCCGCGCCCAGCGCCAGATCACGTCGCTGCTCCGGGAGCGCCACCGCATCCGCGACGGGCAGGACGACGACTTCTCGATCCGCAACCTCACCGAGATGGCGGGCGCGATGCAGGACACCACGAGGACCCTCACCCTGCTCCTCGCGTCGATCGCGGCGGTGTCGCTCCTCGTAGGCGGGATCGGGATCATGAACATCATGCTGGTGAGCGTGACGGAGCGGACCCGCGAGATCGGGATCCGCATGGCGGTGGGCGCCACCCCCGCCGCGATCCTCGCCCAGTTCCTGGTGGAGGCGATCGTGCTCTCGGTGGCGGGCGGCCTCGCCGGCCTCGCCATCGGCGCCGCGGCGTCGGTGAAGGTGGCGAGCTCCTTTGGATGGAGCAGCGTCGTGGGGCTCGACGTGGTGCTCGTCGCCATCGGCTTCAGCGCCGCGGTGGGCGTGGGCTTCGGCATCTTCCCCGCCCGCAAGGCGTCCCGGCTCGATCCCATCGAGGCCCTGAGGTTCGAATGATGGTGCGTCTCTCGGCGGCGCTCGCGCTCCTGGTCCCGGCCTTGGCCCTCGCGCAGGGCGAGGCCCGGGTGATCACCCTCGACGAAGCGGTCCGCGCGGCGCTGGAGAACCACCCCTCCATCCGCCGGGCGAAGGCAGACGTCTCCGGGGCGGAGGCCGGGGTCACCGCGGCGCGGGCGCCCCTCCTGCCGCAGGTGCAGGGGCAGGCGAGCTGGCAGTTCCAGGATCGCCCCAGCGTCCAGCTCGGCACCTCCTTCGTCCGCTCCTCGGGGCAGAGCTTCGCCGCGGGGCTCTCGCTGAACCAGCTCGTCACCGACTTCGGCAGGACCACCAACGGGCTGCGGGCCGCCGCCGCAACCGAGGACGCGCAGCGCGAGAGCGAGCAGGACGTCCGCGACGTGGTGGTCGCGAACGTGCGCCAGGCTTTCTTCGCGACGCGGGCCCGGAAGGCGCTCCTCGCGGTGGCCGAGCAGAACCTCGCCAACCAGCAGCGCCACCTCGATCAGGTGGCGGCGTTCGTGGAGCTCGGGGAGCGGCCGCCCTACGACCTCGCCCAGGCGAGGACCAACGTGGGCGCCGCGCGCTCGCAGCTCGCCGCCGCACAGGGCGAGTACCGGGTCGCCCGGGCGTCCCTCGTCCAGGCGATGGGGATCCCCGCCTCCGCCGACTTCGACGTGGCGGACCAGGGGCTGCCGGCGCTCGAGGGCGAGGGCGCGCCCGCCGAGGAGCTCCTGCCCGAGGCGCTGGGAACGCGGCACGACGTGGCGGCGCTGGATCAGCGTATCCGCTCGAGCGAGTACTTCGTCCGCTCGAACGAGGCGGGCTGGCTGCCCACCCTGGGCGTGGCCGGCGGCATCGACACCCTGGGCCCGGCCTTCCACGACCTGGACCCGGCGTGGAAGGCCGGCGTCACCCTGACCTGGCAGCTCTTCCAGGGCGGCGCCACCCTCGCGGCGGTGCGGCAGGCGGAGGCGGGGCTGAAGGGCCTGCTCGCCGATCGCGACGCGCTGGCGCAGCAGGTGCGCTTCGAGCTGGAGCAGTCCCTCGCCTCGATCCAGTCCGCCCTCGCAGCGAGAGACGCCGCCGACGAGACGCTGGCGAGCGCCCGCGAGCAGCTCCGCCTCGCCGAGGGCCGGTACGAGACCGGACTCGGCAGCCTCCTCGAGCTCTCCGACGCGGAGCTGGCGCTGCAGCAGGCGGAGGGCGCGCGGGTGCAGGCGGAGTACGATCTCTCCGCCGCCAGGGCGCTCCTCCTCCGCAGGCTGGGGCGCGGGTAGCCGCGATCAGGTCGTCTGCGAAGCGGGCTCCGACACGCTCTCCAGCACGTCGCCGGCGAACTCGTCGTCGTCGCCCTCCACCGCGAGATCGCCCAGGGACACGATGCCGCAGAGCTTCTTGTCCCGATCGAGGACCATCAGCCTGCGGATCTGGTTGTCCTTCATGAGCTTCGCCGCCTTGTCCACGTCCTCGTCGGCGTAGCACCAGTGGATCTGCCTGGTCATCACGTCGGAGACCTTGCAGTTCGCCGGATCCTGCCCCTCCGCCACGGCGCGCAAGGTGATGTCGCGGTCGGTGAGGAAGCCGCAGAGCTTCTCCCCGTCGCAGACCGGCAGGCCGCCGACGTCCAGGTTCTTCATCATCCTGGCGGCCTCCTGCAGGTTGGCGTCCGGCGCGATCACCTGGGCGTTGCGGGTCATGATCTCTTCGAGCGTCACGTTCTCTTCTCCTCGCCAATGCGGCAGCAGCCGCGGTTTTCACGTCGAAGCTTCGCAAGCCTCAAGGTGCGAAGCGCGGCGGGGAACGGCGAGGAGCGCAGGCCCGTCCCTCCCGAGGACGATCGGCCGCAAAAAAAGAACCGCCCCCTCGCGTGTCGAAGGGGCGGCCGATGGACGCTCGCGTATCGCGAAAGGGATCAGAAGAGGCCGAGGGTCTTGCCGGCTTCGTCGAGGTGGATGCGGTTCGCCGCCGGCTCCTTGGGCAAGCCGGGCAGGGTGTTGATGCTGCCCATGTACGCCACCACGAAGCCGGCGCCCCGGCGCTGGGCGAGATCGGTGACCGTCACCCGGAAGCCCGTGGGCCTGCCCCGCAGCTTGGGATCGTCGGAGAGGCTCGCGGCGGCCTTCGCCACGATCACCGGCTTGTCGCCCATGCCCTCGGCGGCGGCGCGCTGGATCGCGGCCTTCGCCTCCTTGGTGTAGTCGACGCCGGCGGCGCCGTAGATCGCCGTGGCGATGCGCTCGATCTTCTGCTCGATCGAGGCGTCGAGCGGATAGAGCGGCTCGAAGTTCGGCTTCGCCTCGGCCGCCCGCATCACCGCCTCGGCGAGCTCCACGCCGCCCTCTCCGCCCCTGGCCCAGATGTCGGCGACGGCGAACTCGAGCTTCTGCTCCCTCGCGAACTCGCGGATCAGCTCGAGCTCGGCAGGCGCGTCGTCGGCGAAGCGGTTCAGCGCGATCACCGGGTCGTAGCCGAAGAGGCGCGCGTTCTCCACGTGCTTCGCCAGGTTGGCGAGGCCCGCCTTCACCGCGTCGGGGTTCGCCTCCTTGTGGGAGGCGGCGCCGCCGTGGTGGCGCAGCGCCCGCACCGTCGCGAGGACCACCACCGCCGCCGGACGGAAGCCTGACTGGCGGCAGACCAGATCGAAGTACTTCTCCATGCCGAGGTCGGTGGCGAAGCCCGCCTCCGTCACCACGTAGTCGGCGAGGCCGAGGGCGAGCCGCGTGGCGCGGATCGAGTTCGTGCCGTGGGCGATGTTGCCGAAGGGGCCCATGTGGAGGAAGGCGGGCTGGCCCTCGAGGGTCTGCACGAGGTTCGGGTGCAGCGCATGGGCGAGGAGGACCGCCATGGCGCCGTCTGCCTTGAGGTCGGCGGCGGTGATGGGTGCGCCGTCGCGGGTGTAGGCCACCAGCATCCGGCCGAGGCGCGCCTGGAGATCGGCGAGATCCTCGGCGAGCGCCATGATCGCCATGATCTCGGTGGCCACGGTGAGCTCGAAGCTGCCCTCGCGGGGGACGCCGTCGACGGCGCCGCCGAGGCCCACGACCACGTTGCGCAGCGCCCGATCGTTCATGTCGAGCGCGCGCCTGTGGACCACGCGGCGGGGATCGATCCCGAGGGCGTTGCCCTGGTGCAGGTGGTTGTCGAGGAGCGCGGCGAGCAGGTTGTTGGCAGAGGTGATCGCGTGGAAGTCGCCGGTGAAGTGGAGGTTGATCTCCTCCATCGGCAACACCTGCGACCGCCCGCCGCCGGCGGCGCCGCCCTTGATCCCGAACACCGGGCCGAGGGACGGCTCGCGCAGGGCCACGGCCACCCGCTTGCCCAGGCGGCCGAGGGCCTGGGTGAGGCCGACCGAGAGCGTGGTCTTCCCTTCGCCCGCGGGCGTGGGCGTGATCGCGCTCACCAGCACGAGCTTGCCCTGCTGCGCCTGGGGCGGCCGCAGCACCTTGGCCATGTGGGGGCCGTAGGCGTAGAGCTCGTCCGCTTTCAGGCCCAGGTCCCCCGCCACGTCGGCGATGGGGCGCAGGCGCGCGTTCTGTGCGATCTCGAGGTCGGTCATCACGAAAGTCACTCCGGGCTTCGGAAATGGGGCTCACGAGTAACAAGCGGACGCCCTCGATTCAATCGCCGAACCGTGGACATGGCCGGCGTGCCGGCCGTCTCCTCACCGATGGGCCTCGCGCACCTGGGCCTGGCCCCGCAGGCGCCGGAGCATGCGGGGGGCCTCCGCGGCGAAGCGGGCCTCTCCGTCCGGCAGGGGGCGATCGAAGGGATCGGTGACCCGCACGCCCCTGGGGCTGGTCTGGCCCTCCATGAAGGAGATCTTCAGATCCTTGCCGACGAGGGCGAACTTCCGCTTCCAGCCGACCATCGCGAGGACGTAGCGATCCGCCGGGGCGTGCTGCATGGGCGTGCCGTCGGAGTAGAGCGCCGGATCGTGCTCGTCGCCCAGCAGGGAGAAGAGCGTGGGGAGCAGATCCACGTGGCCGGTCGGCACGTCGATCCGCCCGGCCGACAGCGCCTCGTCCTTGAAGATCATCGGGACGTGGATCTGCGCCGCGTTCACGTCGGTGGCGTGCCCGAGCCTGCCCTGCTCGTTGAACTCCTCGCCGTGGTCGCCGGTGACGATCAGCAGAGGCTCGCCCTCCCGATGCGCCCTGTAGGTCGCCAGGAACTCGGCGACCTTCGTGTCCACCTCGCGGGCCGAGTTCTTGGCGCGGTTCAGGATCTCGAGGCCGGGCTTGCGCGTGGCGGTGAGCGTCCCCGCGCCGTCCCACGCCGGCTCGAAGACCGCGGAGCGGGGCGGGTAGGTGTAGTTGAAGTGCGTGCCCGCGAAGAAGAGGAAGAGGAAGAGCGGCTCGTCCTTCGGCGCCGCCCGCAGGATCTCCGTGGCGCGGGCGAGCATTGCCTCGTCCCGCTCGTTCCCGTCCCCCCGGAAGTCGGTCTCCAGGCCGTCGGTGACGTCGTGGAAGACGGTCTCCTTCAGATCCATCCAGTCGACGGACGACGCGGCGAGGAGGTGGAGGCCGTAGCCGTTGTTCTTCAGCGCCGGGAAGAGCATCGGGGTGCGGCCGGCGCCGATCACCGCGTCGCGCCGCTGGGGGTCGAGGCCGAAGAGGATCGAGTAGAGCGAGAACTGGGTGGCGGACGCCGCGCTGTAGTGCCGCTCGAAGACCGTGGACTCGCGGGAGAGCGCGGTGAGGTTCGGCATCACCTCGTCGGTGAGGAAGGTGGCGGGGAGGCTCTCGATCAGGAGGAAAACGACGTCGGGCTTCCGGGCGAAGGTCACCTGGCCGGGATCCACGCTGCCCAGCGGCGTCGCGACCTGAGGCAAGCCGCCGAGCGACAGCTCCTTCACCGCGTCGCGCCCCGTCAGCGCGGCGAGCTGCTTGTTCATCCGCACCAGCGGCTGCAGCGGCATCAGCGTCGCCGCGGTCTCGGCCGGCGGGCCTCCCACGAAGATGAGTCCGGCGCTCGCCGTCCGCTCCGCCGTCCACAGCAGCAGGATCGAGAGGGCCCAGGACCAGGTCCGCTTCGAGGACGCGAACCGCCGCAGGACCTGCACGCCGAGCCACGCGTCCACCGCCACCGCAGCCGAGAGGGCGGCGAGGAGGAAGGCCACCTCGCCCTTGGGGAGGCCCGTCTCGGCGAGGCCGCCGCCGGGCTGCATCGCCACGGTGAGGACCAGCCCGTTGATGTGGAAGCCGAGGGCGTCGAAGACCATCGAGTCCACGAAGAAGAACGCGGTGACGAGGGCGACGAGGAGCGGCGCCGCTACGGCGTAGCGGCGTCCAAGCAGCAGGAGCGGGAGGGTGGCGAGGAAGGCCAGGAGGCCGAGGAAGAGGCCCTCGATCAGGAAGCCCGCCCAGAGGGGTGCGCGCAGCGCGGGGAGCATGTCCGCCGCCGCCGCGGAGAGGGTGCGGCGGAAGAACCAGACGACGAGGAGGCCGTGGGCGAGGGCCCAGATCAGCGCAGGGCGCAGGTGATGGCGGGTGGGCATCGTCGTCGCTCCTACCAGGGCGACGAGAGTCGTTCAATCCGCGACGATCCGCGGCGGGCCGCACGCGCCGGCTTCAGATCGAGGCCCAGAGCAGGCGCGCCCGGAGGCCCAGCCAGGTGGAGTAGCCGACGAGGCTGTGGCGGATCGTGCCGTCTGCGCCCAGCACGTAGAAGGTGGGGTAGGCGTCGACGGCGTAGGCCTCCCGCACCGACGCGTTTCCCAGGAGGACGGTTCCGGGGATCCCGTGCTCGCGCGCGACGCGGGCCACGTCCTCCTCGCTCTTGTACGACAGCGCGACCGAGAGGACGGTGACGTCGTCCCCAGCCGACTCCGCGATGGAGGCGACGTTGGGCGCAACGGTCTTGCAGACGCCGCACCATGGGGCCCAGAAGTAGAGGAGGACCTTGCGCCCCTGCAGCTCGGCCAGCCGGTGTGGCTCGCCGTCGAGATCGTGCAGGGTGAAGTCCGGCGCCGCCGCCCCCGAGGCGATCAGGTTCCGGGTCTGCCAGGCGCCGATCGCCAGGAAGACGAGGAGGATCAACCCGCCGTCGATCGCGAGCCGCTTCAGGCGGCGCTTGCGCGGGGGGACGTGGGTCTCGCTGTCGGTCATGGCGGCGCTTCGAAACGAAGCCTGCGGACCCCGTCACGAGGTCCGCAGGCGAAGGGAGACTGCTCGGCGGAGATTACTTGGTGGCGGACTTCTCGGCCTGCTTCACCAGCTCGACGTCGATGACGATGTCAACGGTCTCGCCGACGAGGACGCCGCCGGCCTCGAGGGCCTGGTTCCAGTTGAGGCCGAAGTCCTTGCGGTTAACCTTGGTCGAGCCGACGGCGCCGATCCGCATGTTGCCCCAGGGATCCTTCACCTCGGCGTCGAGGCCCTCGACGTCGAGGACCACCTGCTTGGTGACGCCGCGCATGGTGAGGTCGCCGGTGACGGCGAGCTTGCCCTTGCCGGTCGACTTGGCGCTCTTCGACTTGAAGGTGATCGTCGGGAACTTGGCGACGTCGAAGAAGTCGGGGCTCTTCAGGTGGGCGTCGCGCTTCTCCTCGCGGGTGTTGATGGTAGTCGCGTCGATGGTCGCGTCGATCGAGATCGCCTCGGGCTTGGCCGGGTCGAACTCGACGTTGCCCGCCATCTTGGTGAACTCGCCGCGGACCGTCGCGACCATCATGTGCTTCACCTTGAAGTGGGCGTTGGAGTGGGACGAGTCGATCTGGAACGGCGCCGCGAAGGACATGGCCGGGACTCCGAGGACGAGAGTGAAGAGGGCTTTTCCGAGGAAGCTGCGCATCGTGTGCTCCTGATCTGGGCGCGGGGACGCCCGCGCGGGTGGGTATTGCGAAGACGGGCCCTTTGATGCCAGGCGGTTCGGATCCGTTTCGCGGCGGGTTCCGATTCGCGGCGGGGCTCGCCCCGCTCGGGGCCAGGGAACCGCCCAGCGGCCGAAACGTTCCCCTACGGCGCTCGTTTGGGGGGTGCTCCGCGGAAGTGGACGGTGCTGGGCGGGCGGTGGCGCGCCCCCCTTCGATCCCTTGGACTTCGGGGCGGGGCGGCGGATAGCCTCCAGCCCTCCCACAGATGCCCACAGCGAGCCACGACTTGAAGCGACTCCTCCCGTTCCTCGTGCTCGTCGCGGCGGCCCCCGCGCTGGCCAGCGGCCAGGTCGACGCGACCCCCGGCGTCGCGATCGCCGTGGCGGCCATCCTGGTGGGCGCTCTCCTGGGCGGTCACGTGGCGAGCCGCCTGGGGCAGCCCGCGGTGCTCGGCGAGCTCGTCGCCGGCGTGATCCTCGGCAACCTCGGCCTCGTCGGCGTCCACGTCCTCGACGGCGTGGCGACCGATCCCCTCATCGACCTCCTCGCCAACGTCGGCGTGCTGCTCCTCCTCTTCGAGGTCGGCCTGGAGTCGACCGTCGGCGAGATGGCGAAGGTCGGCGTCCCCTCCTTCGTGGTCGCCTGCCTGGGGGTGATCGCGCCGATGATGATGGGCTGGGGCGTGGGCGCCTGGCTGATCCCCGACGCGTCCCTCTACGCCCACCTGTTCCTGGGCGCGACGCTCGCCGCGACCAGCGTCGGGATCACCGCGCGCGTCCTCCAGGATCTCGGCCGCGCCCAGACCGGCGAGGCGCGGGTGATCCTCGGCGCCGCCGTCATCGACGACGTCCTCGGCCTCATCCTCCTCGCCGCCGTCACCGGCCTCATCGCCGCGGCGGAAGGAGGCGGCTCGATCTCCGCCCTGGATCTCGGCTGGATCCTCGCGAAGGCGGTCGGCTTCCTCGCCGGCGCGCTGGTGGCGGGGAGGTGGCTGTCGCCCCGCCTCTTCCGCTTCGCGTCGAAGCTGCAGCGCCAGGGCGTGCTGCTGCTGGTGGGCCTCGTGGTCTGCCTCTTCCTCTCGTGGGCCGCGAGCGCGCTGGGCCTCGCGGCGATCGTGGGCGCGTTCGCCGCCGGCCTCATCCTCGAGGACCTGCACTTCAAGCCGTTCACCGATCGCGGCGAGCGCAAGTTGTCGGAGCTGGTGGAGCCCATCGCGGGCTTCCTGGTGCCGATCTTCTTCGTGGTGATGGGCATGCGCACCGACCTGCGCTCCTTCGCCATGCCGGGGGTGGCGGCGGTGGCCGTCGCCCTCACCGCGGTGGGCATCGCCGGCAAGCTCTTCAGCGCCGTCGGGGTGATCGGCAGGGGCCTCGACACGCTCTCGGTGGGGATCGGGATGATCCCCCGGGGCGAGGTGGGCCTGATCTTCGCCAACATCGGCCTGGGGCTCACCGTCGGCGGCCAGCGGGTCGTGGATCCGGCGCTCTTCTCTGCGATCGTGGTGGTGGTGATGGCCACCACCCTGGTGACGCCGCCCGCCCTGAAGTGGAGCATGGAGCGGCGCCACGCGCGCGCTCCCGAGCGCGTGAAGGGGTAGCCCGAGCGGCAGGCCGCGCCGGTTACCAGACCTCGCAGCGATCGGCGGGCGCCATCGGCGCGCCGGACGTGCACTCGAACGCCTGCTCGAACTCGGGCTGGTTCGAGACCGCGCCGTTCACCCGGAACTCCGGCGGCGAGTGCGGGTCCACCGTCACCAGGAGCCGCGCGTACTCGGGGCGGCGGTTCGCGCACCACGCCTGGGCGTACGACAGGAAGAAGCGCTGCGCAGGGGAGAAACCGCTCTCGTCCCGGACGTCGAGGCCGCCGCGGCCGTTGGAGAACGCCAGCCACGACAGCTTCAGCCCGCCGATGTCGGCGATGTTTTCACCCAGGGTAAGGTTGCCGTTCAGGTGCAGATCCTGGACGGTGTAGGCGGCGTACTGCTCCACCACGCACTGGGCCTTCTGCTCGTAGGCGGCGGACACGCCGGGGGTCCACCACTCCCGCAGGTTGCCCTTGCCGTCGAACTGCCTGCCCTTGTCGTCGAAGCCGTGGGTGAGCTCGTGCCCCATCACCATTCCGATCGCGCCGGCGTTGGCGGCGGGATCCGCCTCGGGTCCGAAGAACGGCGCCTGCAGGATCCCCGCGGGGAACACCATCTCGTTTAGCAGCGGGTTGTAGTAGGCGTTCACGGTCGGGGGCGACATGAACCACTCGGAGCGATCCACCGGCTTGCCGATCTTGTCGAGCTGCCGCTTCGATTCGAACCGGGCGGCCTCGAGCCGGTTGGCGAGGTACGAGGTGTCGCTCACCTTCATGGCGTCGTAGCTGCGCCAATTCTCGGGGTAGCCGATCTTGTTGTAGACGGCATGGAGCTTCGTGAGGGCCTCGCCTCGGGTGGGCTCGTCCATCCAACCGAGGGTCTGCAGGTTGCGCTCGAAGGCGCCCTCGATCTGCTTCACGAGCTCCTGCGCGGTCTTCTTGCCCTCCTCGCCGAAGGCCACCGCCACGAAGGGGCGGGCGAGGGCCTCGCCCATGGCGGAGTCCACCGCGGCGACGCAGCGCTTCCACCTGGGCAGGATCCGCTCCTCGCCGGTGAGCTGCGACGAGCGGAAGGCGAAGTCCTCCTGCACGAAGGCCTCCGGCAGGGCGGGCGCCGCCGAGTTCACCAGGTGCCAGCGCAGGTACGCCGCGAGTTGGGCGGGCTCCCGCTCGGCGAGCACCTGGCTGAGCCCCGAGAAGAACGCGGGCACGGCCACGTTGATCTTCTCGATGTCCGGCTCTCCGAGCTGGTCGAAGTAGGCGCTCCAGTCGAAGTTCGGCGCCGCCGCCTCCAGGCCCTCCCGCTCGATGCGGTGGTAGACGTTGTAGGGATCGCGGCGATCGACCCGCGGCATCGACACCCGGGCGAGGGCGGTCTCGATCTCCATCACGGCCTGCGCCGAGCGGGCGGCCTGCTCCGTCGGCTCGCCGGCGAGCTCCAGCATCTTGGCCACGTGGGCGACGTACGCGGCGCGGATCGCCTGCCGGCGCTCTCCGGGGTCGAGGTAGTAGTCGCGATCGGGGAGGCCGAGGCCGCCCTGGTCGGCGCTGCCGATCACCTGGGTGGCGTCCTTGAAGTCCTGCTCCGCGCCGAACGAGAAGAACGCGTTCACGCCCGCCATCTGCAGCAGCGCCACCTCCTTGGCGAGGGGCTGGCGGCCGTTCACCGCGTCGATCCGGGCGAGGCCCTCCTGCAAGGTGGCGAGCGACGCCGCCGGCGCGTCGGTCTCGTCCATGCACGTGGACCAGAAGGCGCCGAGCTTCTCGCCGTACGGCGTCTCGAGCCTGCCGCCGGCCACGTCGTCGAGGATGCGCCGGAGCATCAGCTCGTTGTGGGCCTGGATCTCGGAGAAGCTCCGGTACCAGGCGGGGCGATCGGGAGGGATCGGCGTCCGCTGCATCCAGCCGCCACAGGCGTACGCGTAGAAGTCGGTGCAGGGATCGACGCTCCGATCGAGGGCGGCGGCGTCGACCTCCATCGCGGGGAGCGGCGGCGCGGAGCGCTGCGCCTCGGCGACCACCTGCGCCGGCTTCGGCGCGGTGCTCTTGCAGGCGGCGAGGGAGACGAGGGAGGCGAGGGACGCGGCGAGTGCGAGGGCGTTCGTGCGCATCCTTTGGGATCTACCAGGGGTGCACGCGAAGCTGCCCAGCTTTCGACAGGTGACTGTCGGTTACATGCCGTCGGCGCCGGCTTCGTCCGCCGCGTGGATCGGCGGCGCCCCGGAGGCGTGGCGCTGCAGGTAGGCGAGGATCTCGTCGCGCTCGTGGGACGAGGGCATGGGGAGGGGCGCCATCACCCGGGACATGGTCCGCGCCAGCATGTCGTCCACCACCCGGGGCCAATCGTCCGGCGTGTGGAGGGCGGGGTGGGGCACGCCGTGGCAGCTGCGGCAGTAGCGGGCGACGAGGGCGGCCCCCTCGCTGGAGGGGTCGGGGAGATCCGCGGGCGCGACGCCAGAGGGGAGGAAGGAGGTCCCGTCGTTCTTCTGCATGCCCATCATCGCGATGAGCGCGGCGAGGCAGAGGAGGAGCGTGGCGCCGAGCGCCAGCACGATTGCGCGTCCTTTCATCCACGTTCCTCCGGCTTGTTCTCGAAAGAGCGCATGCACATCGCCGATGGGAGGCGTTCTCGAGAAAGATCCTGCGACCCCCTTCGATACTCCTCCGGCGAGACCTCCACCACCCGAATCCCGATCCCGGTGGCGCGCCCACGTTCCGTCGCTACAATGCGCTCGTGAAAACGCACCCGCGATCGCTCCTCCTCGCCGCCGCCGCGCTCGCCCTCGTGACGGGCTGCGGCATCCAGTCGATCCCCATGGCCGAGAACGAGGTGGCCGCCGCCTGGGGCGAGGTCCAGAACCAGTACCAGCGCCGGGCGGATCTGATCCCCAACCTGGTCAACGTGGTGAAGGGCTACGCGTCCCACGAGCGCGAGACATTCGAGGCCGTGACCGAGGCCCGCGCCGGCGCGACGAAGACCGTGCTGCAGGTGGATCAGCTCACCCCCGAGACGATGCAGCAGTTCGAGCAGGCGCAAGGAAGGCTGTCGGGCGCCCTCGGGAGGCTGCTCGCCGTGTCCGAGAGCTATCCGGCGCTGAAGGCGGACGGCGCCTTCCGCGATCTGCAGGTGCAGCTCGAGGGCACGGAGAACCGCATCGCCATCGCGAGGCGGCGCTACATCGAGTCCGTGCAGCGGTTCAACAACCAGATCACGGTGCCGCCCACGAGCTTCACCAACGCCCTCATCTACCGCAAGCAGGCGAAGCCCCAGTTCACCGCCACCAGCCCTGACGCGGACAAGGCGCCGGAGGTCCGCTTTTGATCGCGGCGCTGGCGGGCGCACTTCTCTTCGCGCTCCTCCCCGTCCCCACGCTCGGCGGCCCGGTGGTCGATCGGGCGGGCGTCCTCGGCCCGGCCGAGAAGGCGCGCCTCGACGGGCTCGCCCGCGCTGCCCGCGACGCCGATGGCGGCAAGGGTCCGCAGCTCGCCTTCCTGATCGTCCCCTCCCTGGACGGCGAGCCGATCGAGTCCTTCTCGATACGGGTCGCGGAGGCGTGGAAGCTCGGCGCCGCCGACCGGGATGACGGCCTCCTCTTCGTGGTGTCGATCGACGATCGGGCGGCCCGCATCGAGGTGGGCGGCGGGATTGAGGGCGAGATCTCGGACGTGCAGGCGGGGCGGATCATCCGCGAGCGGATGCTCCCCGCGTTCCGCCAGGGCGCGTACGGCTCCGGGCTCCAGGCCGGGGCCGAGGAGGCGCTCGGCCTCCTGGGCGTGAGCGCCGGCCAGGGCCGGGCGCCGCGCGGCGGCGGGGCGCCGATCCATCCGCTCCTCGTCCTCGCCGTGCTGGCGGCCTTCGGCATCGGCGCGCGCCTCCTCGGGATCCCCATCCGATTCGGCGGCCCCGGCGGCTTCGGAGGCCCCGGCGGCAGGAGGGGAGGCGGCGGCGGCTATCGCGGGGGCGGCGGCGGCTTCTCCGGCGGCGGGGCGTCCGGCCGCTGGTGAAGGCGGCGAGCCACCGAGCAAGGCCTCTCGCGCAGACGTCTCGAGCGGAATCGATCGGCACCGCGCTGCCGGGCGCCAGCGGCGGCGTGCCTTGACACCGCGCACCTCGGGCGGATACCGCAGGACCGCCCACCGCGCGAACGTGCCTGCCGCTAGGCAGGAAGGAACAGGAAGATCACCATGAAGCGACTCCCCCTGCTCGCAGCCGTCGTCCTGGCGGCAAGCCCCGCCCTCGCGGACGAGGGCATGTGGACCTACGACAACTTCCCGTTCGCCGCCGTGAAGGCGAAGTACGGCTTCGAGCCGGATCGGGCGTGGCTCGATCACGTGCAGCTCTCCTCCGTGCGCCTGGCCAACGGCTGCTCGGGGAGCTTCGTGTCGCCCACGGGGCTGATCCTCACCAACCACCACTGCGTGCACTCGTGCGTGGAGCAGCTCTCCACGGCGAAGCGCGACTACGTGCAGAAGGGCTTCATCGCCAGGACCCCCGGGGAGGAGCGGGTCTGCCCCGCCACCGAGATCAACCAGCTCCGCCGGATCGAGGACGTCACCGCGAAGATCGCCGACGCCACCAAGGGCCTCGAGGGCAAGGCCTTCGCCCAGGCCCAGCGCGCGGAGATGTCGAAGCTCGAGAAGGCGTGCGCCGACTCGCCGGACAAGCGCTGCGACATCGTCACCCTCTACAATGGCGGCCGTTACCACCTGTACGAGTACAAGCGGTACCAGGACGTGCGCCTGGTGTTCGTTCCGGAGCTCGCCACGGCCTTCTTCGGCGGCGACCCCGACAACTTCATGTTCCCCCGCTACAACCTCGACGTGGCGTTCCTGCGCGCCTACGAGGGGGGCAAGCCGGCCAACCTCGAGCACTGGCTCGCCTGGTCGACCGGCGGGGCGCAGGCGGGCGATCTCGCGTTCACCTCCGGCCACCCCGGCCGCACCGATCGGCAGCTCACCGTCTCGCAGCTCGTCTCCCAGCGGGACGTCGCGCTGCCCCGCCGCCTCATCTACCTGTCCGAGCTGCGGGGCATGCTGGGCGAGTTCCAGAACCGCGGCCCCGAGCAGCGCCGCATCGCGAACACGCTGCTCTTCTATGTCGAGAACAGCGTCAAGGCCTTGAAGGGCATGCGCGAGGCGCTCACCGAGGAGGAGCTCTTCGCCGGCAAGGTGGCCGACGAGCAGAAGCTGCGGGGCTGGGTCGCCGCCGATCCGTCCCGCGAGGCGACGTACGGCGCGGCGTGGAAGGCGATCGAGGACGCGCAGACCGCGTACCGCAACCAGGTTGACGAGTACCTCTACGTGGAGGGCGGCGGGCGGGCGCCCTGGGGCTTCCAGTCCGATCTCTTTTCGATCGCGAGGACGCTGGTCCGCGCGGGCGAGGAGAAGTCCAAGCCCAACGAGTCGAGGCTGCGGGAGTTCGGCGAGGCCAACCTCCCTGCGGTGGAGCAGCGCCTCTTCAGCGACGCGCCCATCCACCCCGAGCTCGAGAGGGCGCGCCTCACCTTCAGCCTCACCAAGCTGCGCGAGGCCCTCGGCACCGATCACCCCGCGGTGAAGAACGTGCTGGGCAAGGAGTCTCCGGAGAGCCTGGCGAAGAAGGTGGTCGACGGCTCGAAGCTGCGCGATCCGAAGGTCCGCCGCGCCCTCTACGAAGGTGGCGCCGCCGCTGTCGCCGCGTCGCGCGATCCGATGATCGATCTCGCCCGTCGGGTCGACCCCGACGCCCGGCGCATCCGCGCCACCTACGAGGAGACGGTGGACGCCGTCGTTCGCAAGAACGGAGAGCTCATCGCCCAGGCGAAGTTCGAGGCGTACGGCACCAGCGTCTATCCCGACGCCACGTTCACGCTGCGGCTCTCCTACGGCCAGGTGGCGGGCTGGGAGCAGGACGGCAAGATGGTGGCGCCGATCACCACGATCTCCGGCGCCTTCGATCGGGCCACGGGCAAGGATCCCTACGTGCTCCCCGCCTCCTGGTGGAAGGCCCGCGACGCGCTGAACCCGCAGACGCCGATGAACTTCGTCAGCACGAACGACATCGTCGGCGGCAACTCCGGCTCGCCCGTCGTCAACCGCGACGCCGAGGTGATCGGCCTGATCTTCGACGGCAACCTGCCCTCCCTCGGCGGGGACTACGGCTTCGATCCGCTGGTGAACCGGGCGGTGTCGGTCCACAGCGAGGCGATCCTCGCCGCGCTGCGCACCATCTATTCGGCCCAGCGCCTGGTCGAAGAGCTGAAGCCGCCCGCCACGGCCGACGGGCGGCGGTAGGAGCAACCGCGGGGGCGCCTGGCCTCTGCGCGGGCACAGTCGCCTCGCCGCACCACTCGGGTCACCGGCTCCGGGTTCCTTGCCCGGAGCAGGCCGCGCCCCCGAGGGTGACGTGTCGGGCAGGCGTCATCGTTCATCCCCAACCTTCCCACGGAGGTGGTTGAGGATGCTCTTTCCCAAACCGAGCGCCGACTCGCCCCCGATGTTCGGGAGCCGCCTGCTCGACGCGTTCTCGCGTACCCACTACCTGATCGTCGCGTACCTCTACGTGCCGATCGTGCTGGCCCTCGTCGTGTACGGGATCGTCGTCCGGACCGTCGGCGTCCTCCAGGGGCTCGCCCTGTTCGCAGGCGGCATCGTCGTCTGGACGCTCACCGAGTACTGGCTCCACCGCCTGCTCTTCCACTGGGAGCCGCGGACGAGCTGGGGTCCGAAGTTCCACTTCACGCTCCACGGCGTCCACCACACCTGGCCGCGCGACCGCTACCGGCTCGTGCTCCCGCCCACGGTGAGCTTCCCCCTCTTCCTGGGCTTCGGCTTCCTCTTCTGGCTGGCGCTCGGATCCAAGGTCTGGCTCTTTCACGCAGGCTTCACGCTGGGCTACATGACCTACGACCTGATGCACTACTACCTGCACCACGGCAAGGTGAAGCACCCCCTGCTCCGCAAGCTGCAGGGGCACCACATGAGCCACCACTTCAACCGGCGGTACCTCGACAAGCGCTATGGAGTCTCCAGCCCCATCTGGGACTGGGTCTTCAGGACGAACTGACCTTTTAGTCGCCGGCGCGGGCGCCGGTCTCGCGGGCGACGGTGGCCAGGAGCACGTCCAGGTCGAAGGGCTTGCCGAGGAAGCCGTTGGCGCCGATCTCATCGGCGCTCTTGCGCGCGTCGGCCGCGGCGGTGACCACGACGATCGGGGCCTCGTGATCGTGGGTCAGGCGGAACCGGCGGGTGAACTCCTTGCCGTCCATCACCGGCATCTTCATGTCGAGGAGGATGAGGTCGGGCATCCCCCTCTCAACGGCGTCGAGGGCGCGGGCGCCGTTCGACGCCGAGTCGACCTCGTAGCCCTCCAGATCGAGCGTCTCCGCCATCAGGGCGAGCAGGTCGGGGTCGTCATCCACGATCAAGACCCTGGGCCCGCTCATCCACGTCTCCAAGAGGGAGGCGGAAGTGGAAGGTGCTCCCTTCGCCCTCGCTGCTCTCGAACCAGATCGTCCCTCCATGCTGTCGCACGATCTCCCGTGAGGTGAAAAGGCCGACGCCCATCCCTCCATAATCGTAAGGCGTGTCCGTGTGGGCGCGGAAAAACGGCTCGAACAGATGTCTCTGCTTGGTCGGTGAGATCCCGATCCCCTGGTCGGCGATGGAGACCGTGACGGTGCCGGGGCCGCCCGTACCTGCCGATCCCTCGTCCGTCTTCACGTCGATCGTCACGGCGATCGGGCCGCCGGCCGGCGAGTAGCGGACCGCGTTGTCGAGGAGGCTGCGCAGCACGTATCCGATTCGATCCACGTCGACCAGGACCGGCGCGGCCGCCGGTGCGTCCAGGAGGATCTCGCGGTCCGGCGCCTCCTTGGACAGGCTCCCGATCGCCGCGACGGTGAGCTCTCGCAGGTCCGCCGGCTTGAAGTGGAGGGCGAACCCCTCCGCGTACACCTGGGAGACGCTGAGCAGGTCCTGGATGATGCGATCGATCCGGTCGGATCCCCGATCGATCGCCCGCAGCCGCTCCCGCTGGGAGGGGGACGTCTGATCGCCCACCCGCAGGGCCAGCTGGGCATAGCCCTTCATGATGGCCACCGGCGTCTTCAGCTCGTGGGCGGCCACCCGGATGAACTGATCCTTGAGCCTGCCGAACTCCACCTGCTGGGTGCGATCGGTCGCGACCGCCACCGCGCCCACGATCTCCCCGGTCGAGTCCCGGATCGGCGCGGCGCTCAAGCCCAGGTATTTGCGCTCGCCCGTGGAGCGGAGCACGATCTGCGTCCCGATGTCGGTGGTCGCCTGCCCCTGGAGGGCGCGGAGCGGCGGCATCTCCTCGACGCCCACCGGCTTCTCCGCCGCGTCGAAGATCTCCGCGAAGATCACGTACTCAGACCAGGGGCGCAGCAGGTCCTCGATCCGCCGGGCGCCGAAGATCCTGCGAGCGCCCTCGTTGGCGAAGGTGACCTGCATGTCGGTGTCGACGACCCACACGCCGTCTACGATGGAGGCCAGCACGGCCTCCCACTCCGCGGCCCTGCGCCACGCGGCCTCGGTGAAGGTGCGCTGCCGCTCGAGGAGCCGCTCCTTCTCGCGCCTGGCGTTCCAGCCCTGGATCGCCGCGCTGAGGATGCTCCCCGCCGCCTGCAGCGCGTCCCTCACCGGCTTCTCCCAGCGCCGCGGGGAGGTGCACTCGTCGAAGCCGATGAAGCCCCACCAGCTCCCCTCCACCATCAGCGGCACCAGGAGGTAGCTCTGGGTCTTCTGGGGCAAGGCGAAGTCCCTCTCGCTCTGGGTGTACTGTCCCACGCGGGACTCGTAGATCCGCCCCTGCGACAACTCCCGGGCCCACATCTCCAGACCCGACCGCTCGTAGCTCATCCGCTGCATCACCGGGTTGTCGATCTGCGGCGGGATGCCGGGCGCCGCCCACTCGAAGCGCTGGCAGGTGACCAGATCCCCGTCTGCCGCCAGCTCGTTCTCGAAGACGTAGACCCGGCTCACGTCCGCTGCGGCGCCGAGCTCCGCCAGCACCTCGTCGATGCGCTCGGACATGGTCTGGCTGGTGAGGAAGCTCTCCGCCGCGAAGCGGACCGCCCCGAGGATGCGGCCGGCGCTTCCGTACTCGGCCGCTCCATGGACGGGCGCCTCGCTGCCGTCCGCGTGGTTCTCCTGCGCTGGATCTAGCGGCTCCACGTTCCCTCGAGATCTCGGGCGTCACCGGGGGCTGTCACGGGCCCACCATCGACCGAAAGGTAGGCAGCCGTCTCTCCTGCCTCCAAGGGGAGAACGTGCGTGCTACCTTCGGGCCGCAAGCTCGATCACGCAGGAGGCCAAGACCCGGATGACCACGCCCACCACGCTCCTGGAAATGCTGGCGCCGCTCGCCGAGAGGATCGGCGCGCTCGATCTCACGGATGCGTCGCGGGCGGAGCAGGCGCTCCGCGATGCCCTCGGCCCCCAGGACCGCACCCGTCTCGAGAGCATGCTCCTCGATGCCCGGCGAGGCGGCTGGCTCACGCCCAAGGAGGGGACTCCCAAGGGGGTCTTCTTCGGGAGGCTCGCCAAGCCTTCGCCTGCTACCCACGGCTTCAGCGTCGACGCGGTGGACATGGAGGGGCCGGCTGCGCCCCACGCTCATCCCCTCGGCGAGGTGAGCTTCTGCGTCGCCGTGGAGGGTGAGCCCCGCTTCGACGGCCGCCCGCCCGGGTGGGTGGTGCTCCCGCCGGGAAGCCATCACACGCCCACCGTCGAGGGCGGGAGGATGGTGATCGTGTACTTCCTCCCCGAAGGCGCGGTGGAGTGGGGACCGGCGGCGTCCTACTAAGCCGCGCAGAAACGAAAGAGGCGGGCGCCATGGCGGATCCCCACACCATCCTCGAGAGGCTGCGGGCCACGGGAGAGGACGCTCCCCTCGAGCGCCTGGCCGGCCTCGCCGTCGATCGGGATCTGGACAGGCCGCTGCGTGAGCTGGTGGAGCCCGCCCTCTTGGCCGCGACCGCCCGCGCCGCGCTGCGCGCCTGGGTCGCGTCCGACGCGGCCGAAGGGTGGATCCTCGACCGCATCGGCGAGCTCGCGGACTACCTCCGCTCGCGCCGGGCCCCCTTGGGCGAGCTCGTGCCGCCGTCGCTGCAGGCGGCGTGTACGGAGTTGGCGGGGAGGCCCTACTCCCCCGACCGAGAGATCACCCTCTTCCTCCTCGATCGTCCGCCGGTCCGGGAGCTCCTGCGGCACCTGCTCCTCGAGGAGCTGCTCGCGTTCGGCCGCAAGCTCCGCTCGCCGGTGATGGAGAACCCGCTCGCCCGCGGGCTGGGGGGCCTGGGCAGGATGGCCTCGGAGCGGGCCCGGGCGAGCGGCGCCTTCGCCGCGATGGCCAGCCAGATGGTGGGCGCCGTCTCCGACGAGCTGGAGCGGCAGCTCGATCGCCGGGCGGGCGAGTTCGCCGACGCGGCGCTGTCGCGGGTGCTGCAGCGGCTGGGGGACCTCCTCTGCGATCCCTCCCGCGCCAAGGAGCAGGCGGAGCTACGGAGCGCGCTCTTGCAGGGCGTGTTCGAGCTCGACACGAGGGAGCTGGCCCGCGAGGTGGAGCGGAGCGAGCCCCGGGTGGTCTCCGCGATCCTGCGGCGCAGCCTCTCCGCCTGGCTCGAGCGGGACGAGACCGAAGGGGAGATCGCCGCGGCGATCGAGGCGACGATCGCGACGGAGGCCGATCGCCCGCTGCGCGAGGTGCTCGAACGGCTCGGTCTCCTCGACGGCTTCGTCGACCTCGCGCGGCCCATCGCCGTGTCCCGGATGCGGGGCCTGGTGGAGACCGAGGCGTTCGCCACGTGGCTGGAGGAGCTGACCGGAGGCGGGGAGCCCGCGCGCCCCCGGGGGAAGAAGGCCCGCGCGAAGTAGCCGGCGACGGCCGCCCGGGCGAAGCGGCGGCTACCTGGGCGAGAGGCGCTTCTTCAGATCGATCGGCGTCTCGACCTTTCCGAAGCCGAGCTTGCCCGAGAGGGCGACGTCCGCCGGTCTGCCCGCCAGGAGCGCGGCCAGGCCCTGCCCCGCGGACGCCAGGCTCAGATCCACCGGGATCTCGATCCGCCTCGTGGCGCCCGGCGGCACGATCGCGCCCTGGGCCTTTCCGCCGCCGACCCGCGCGCCCGCGAGCTGCAGCGCCCAGTCGAGCCCCGTGATCGGCACCGGGAACGCGTTGCGGTTGGTGACGTCCAGTCCCACCGCCAGGCTGGCGCCCGCGACGCCCCGGCGCGCCACGGAGATCGACGAGAGATCGAGCGACGGCAGCTTCGGTACGTCGATGCGCCCCGACTTGGACAGGGGCAGGCCCACGACGCCCACCGGCGTCTTCACGCCCAGCCGCCCGCTGGCGCGGTAGGCGAGGGCGTCCTTGGAGAAGAGCGCGCGGACGGTGGGGACCACGTCGAGGAAGTGCACCTTCGCAGGGAACGTCAAGATCTGCTTGCGGCGGGGCTCGATCCGCAGGCCGGCCCTGGGCGCACCGGAGATCACGCGCCTCCCCTCGATCTCGAGCTGGTAGGCGACCTCCGCCAGGCGGAGCGGAACGTCCCAGGGGTTGTCTAGCTCGTAGACGAGATCGAGCTGCACCGAGTCCAGGGACCAGCCCGTGAAGCGGACCTCCTTGAAGGTGAGCTCCGGCTGCTTCTCGCCGGTGATCATCCGCCACAGCGCGCAGCCGCTCGTCCCAGCGAGGACGATGGGGAGGACGAGGAGGAGGAGGCGCCGACGCACGGTCAAGCCTGCGCGCAGACCTGGCGGAGGATGTCCAGCTCGTCCAGGGCCTTGCCCGCGCCCATCACAACGGCGGAGAGGGGATCCTCCGCTAGGAAGACCGGCAGGCCCGTCTCCTCGCGCAGGAGCGTGTCCAGGTTCTTGAGGAGCGCGCCGCCGCCCGCCAGCACGATGCCGCGATCGGCGATGTCGCCCGCGAGCTCGGGGGGCGTGCGCTCCAGCGTCACCTTCACCGCCTCGACGATGGCGTTGATGGGCTCGGAGAGCGCGTCGCGGATCTCGTTCGACGAAACCGTGAGGGTGCGCGGCACGCCGGCCACCAGGTCGCGCCCCTTGATGTCCATCGTCAGCTCCTCCTCGGTGGGGAAGGCGGTGCCGATGCCCATCTTGATCAGCTCGGCGGTGCGCTCGCCGATCAGCAGGTTGTACTTGCGCTTGATGTGCTGGATGATCGCTTCGTCCATCTTGTCGCCGCCGACGCGGACGCTCTTCGAGTAGACGATGCCGGCGAGGCTGATCACGGCCACGTCGCTGGTGCCGCCGCCGATGTCGACGATCATGTTGCCGGAGGGCTCGGTGATGGGCAGGCCGGAGCCGATCGCCGCCGCCATCGGCTGCTCGATCAGGTAGACCTCGCGGGCGCCGGCGCTTTCCGCCGCCTCCCGCACCGCCCGGCGCTCCACCTCGGTGATCCCCGACGGGATGCCGATGATGATCCGCGGTCGCACCAGCGCCTTGCGGTTGTGGGCGGTGTGGATGAAGTAGCGGAGCATCGCCGCCGTGATCTCGAAGTCGGCGATGACGCCGTCCTTCATCGGACGGATGGCGACGATGTTGCCGGGGGTGCGCCCCAGCATCTCCTTCGCTTCCTTGCCGACCGCCAGGACCTTCTTGCCCCCCCGGGCGTCCTGCTGCACGGCCACGACCGACGGCTCGTTCGACACGATCCCGATCCCACGGATGTAGATCAGGGTGTTGGCCGTACCGAGATCGATCGCCAGATCGCGGGAGGCGATCCTGTAGAGCCAGTCGAACATCGTGGGGGGAGCCCTTCCTTTGGCGGGTGTCGGATCCTTGGCTTTTTAGCCCAATGGACGGGAGGATCCAAAAGAAAACCCAAGAGATCAAAAGGAGGCCCGCGAGGCGCCCGCCCGACCGATCGGACCGGAGGCGACCGTTCGGCCCGGACTCTCGGGAACGGTTTGCCGACGTGCGGAGACGGCGATAGAATCGACGTTCTTCCGAGGACTTTCGGATGTGTGGAGGAGCCGTGAACCGACACGCCGCACCCGCCCTGCTGGCGACGCTCCTCGCCTCCGCCGCTTTCGTCGCGCCGCCTGCGGCTCCCGTGCCCGGCGTCGAGACCGCCGCCCCTCACGCGGGTGAGAAGCTCTTCTTCGCCATGTCGATCGCCGACGAGAGCGGCGCGATGGTGGCCGAGCCGAAGCTCCTCGGGGTCTGCGGCGTGCCGCTGGAGATGACCCTCGCCGAGCCGGGGAAGCTCTCCACGCCGCGCATGAGCCTGCTCCTCGAGCCGCAGTTCCAGAAGGACGGCAGCTACGAGATCGCGTTCGAGCTGTCGATCCCGGGGCGGATCGACAAGGGCAAGGGGACGATGCGGCTCTTCCCCGGCGAAGAGAAGAGCACGCTCGTCAGCTACCCCGGCGGCCACTTCGAGGTACAGCTCGCCGCGTTCACGGTCCCCTCCCAGGCGCTGGATCTCTACCTGCACCACGGCGCAAACCGGCCGGTCGCCGGACAGAGCCGCACCTAAAGAGAGTCCGGCGACCCATGAAGAAGATCGAGGCGATCGTCAAGCCGTTCAAGCTCGACGAGGTCAAGGAGGCGCTTGCGGAGGTCGGCGTCCACGGCATCACCGTCCTCGAGGCCAAGGGCTTCGGACGGCAGAAGGGCCACACCGAGCTCTACCGGGGCGCCGAGTACGTCGTCGACTTCCTCCCCAAGATGAAGGTCGAGGTGGTGGTCGCCGACGACCGGGTCCACGACGTGGTGGAGGCGATTCAGAACGCTGCGCGCACCGGACGGATCGGCGACGGCAAGATCTTCGTGCTCCCGGTTGACGAGGTGATCCGCATCCGCACCGGCGAGAGAGGCGAGGAAGCGCTGTAGCCGATGGACGACGAAGCGGCAGCGGAGCTGGCCCGGGACGCCCTCGAGGCGCATCCCTCGCCCACCCTCCTCGTCGCCGCGGACGGGTCGCTGCTCCACGCCAACGCCGCCGCTCTCGAGCGTTTCGGCGCCACCGCGCGGGCGATCGCCGGGAACGGCGAGGTGTCGCGGCTGTGCGGGACCGCCGCAGAGGGGCGGATCGCGCGGGCGGTGGTGACGATCGACGGCGCCAGGTGGGACGTGGCCGCGGCTCCCGTGGCGCCTCGGGCACACGTCGCGCCGCCCGCCCTCGTCGTCACCCTCTCGGCGCCGGCGGCCGAGACCGATCTCGAGGCCCTGGCCGCGGGCCTCGCCCACGAGATCCGCAACCCCCTCGCCGGGATCCAGGGCGCGGCGGAGCTGATGGCCGCGGACCTGGAGGCGGACGCGCCGCACCGGGCGTACGCGGAGCTGATCGCGAAGGAGGCCCGCCGGGTGGACGGCCTGGTCCGGTCGCTCCTCGACCTCACCAGGCCGCCGTCGCTGCGGACCGCGCCGACGAACGTCCACGAGGTCTGCGAGGACGTGGCGAGGCTGGCCGGCGCCGGACGGCCGATCACGCGGCGCTACGATCCGTCGCTTCCCGAGCTGGAGATCGATCGCGACGCGGTCACCCAGGTGCTCCTCAACCTGCTCCGCAACGCGATGCACGCGATGGAGGGGCGGCGCGGCGAGGTGACGATCGAGACCGCGGTGGTGACGGGGACGAAGGTGCGGATCGGCGGACACACGAGGGGACTCGCCCGCGTCTCGATCCTCGACGAGGGGCCGGGGCTGCCCAAGGACCTCGAGCTCTTCACCCGCTTCGTGACCACGCGGCGCGGGGGCACGGGCCTCGGCCTCGTCATCGCGCGCAGGCTCGCCGAGGCCCACGGCGGCAGGCTCGAGCTGCGGGATCGCCGGGAGGGCGGGGCGGAGGCGATGGTGCTCCTCCCGTTCGCTCGATAGCCGCCGGTCCTCGCGCGAAAATCCGGCCTCTGCTACGGATCGCCGGACGATGGCCCCCAAGACACGCATCCTCGTCGTGGACGACGAGCCCGGGATCCGCTTCGTGCTCGAGAAGGCCCTCGCGAAGGCCGGCTTCGAGGCGGCGCTCGCTGCGTCCGCCGAGGAGGCGCGGCAGCTCCTGCGGGACGAACGATTTCCGGTGATGCTCCTGGACGTGAGGCTCCCGGGGGACTCCGGCTTCCGTCTCCTGGAGGAGCTGCGGGGCGAGCCCGGTTCGCCACGGGTGGTGGTGATGACCGCGGAGGACACGCTGCGCGCCGGCGTCACCGCCATGGGCCTCGGCGCCGACGAATACCTGGTGAAGCCCTTCGACCTTCCCCGCCTCACCGCGGTGGTGCGGGAGCTGGCGAAGCGCGGACCGGCCGGCACCCGAGCGGCGCCCATCGATCCCGCCGCGCCGGGCCTGGTGGGCGCGTCGCCTGCGATGGTGGAGCTCTCCAAGCAGGTGGGCCGCGCCGCCGCGTCGGCGCTCACGGTCCTCGTCAGCGGCGAGAGCGGCACCGGCAAGGAGCTCGTCGCCCGCGCGATCCACGAGCACTCGCCCCGGGCGCGAGGCCCCTTCGTCACCGTCAACGCCGCCGCGATCCCCAGGGAGCTGGTGGAGTCCGAGCTCTACGGCCACGAGAAGGGCGCGTTCACCTCCGCCACCGCCAGGCACGAGGGACGCTTCGAGCAGGCCGACGGCGGCACGCTCTTCCTCGACGAGATCGGCGAGCTCCCCTTGGACGCCCAGGCGAAGCTGCTGCGCGCGATCCAGGAGCGGCGCATCGATCGCGTGGGCGGCGAGCGATCGCGCCCCGTCGACGTGCGCCTGGTGGCTGCCACGAACGCCGATCTCGCCGCGCTCGTGGAGTCGGGGGCGTTCCGCGCCGACCTCTACTGGAGGTTGTCGGTGCTCGTGCTTCGGATCCCGCCGCTGCGAGAGCGGCCGGAGGATCTGTTGCCCCTCGCGGCGCACTTCCTCGCCCGGCACGCGCCTGGTCTCGTGGGGCGGGAGGTCACGCTGGGTGATGGGTCGGATCGGGCGCTTCGGGCCCACGCCTGGCCCGGCAACGTTCGGGAGCTGGAGAACGCGGTGCAGCGCGCGCTCGTGTCGTGCACGGGCGACGTCATCGGCGCGGACGAGCTCACCCGGGCGATCCGCGCGGTGCCGTCTCCGGGTGCCGGCGGCAAGCGAGACCAGCCGATCGACGGGATCCCGGAGGGGCGGATCTACGCCGAGGTCCTCGCGCGCGCCGAGCGGCAGCTGCTGGAGCTGGCGATGACCCGCTCGGGTGGGAACCAGGTGCAGGCGGCCCGGTGGTTGGGGATTCATCGGAACACCCTGCGCGCGCGGCTCCAGGCCCTCGGCTTGTCGTCGGCTGATTGACGATCTCCCGAACCGGCGGTCGAGCCGCCGAACGCCGTGGAGATCCGCGGGATTGCGCAGCGCCGCCGCCGGGTGGGAGGGCTCCCCCTCCCATGTTTCGGAGATCCGACCATTGACTCGAAAGGGCTGCCGAGCTAGCTGGCAACCCTTCCTCACGACACCAGCCAGCGGGGGCGCCGGGCTCGAGCACGCCAGGACCCCTCGGTAGGTGCAACCGAAAGGTCCGCTGCATGGCTGCTTCTCTTTCAACGAAGAGCGCGACCCGCGCGGCATTGGTCGCGACCCTCGCCATCGCGTCGGCGGTCCTTGCGTCGGGCTGCGACCGAGGCGACCAGCTCCTCGAAGCGGGATCTTGTCAGTACACCTTCGAGTGCGCCGTCGGGGAGATCTGCTCCGGCGGGGTGTGCGTCGCGGCGCAGGATCGGATCCCGGTCGGCGAGGGCGGGAGCGGGGGATCCGGCGCCGGAGGGAGCGGCGGCGCGGGCGGCGCCGGCGGCACCGCAGGCGCAGGGGGGAGCGGGGGCGTCGGCGGGACCGGCGGGGCCGAGGAGCAGCCGCGGATCACCTTCGCTCCAAACGACTACCGGCGCTGCTACGACAGCCTCGAGTGCGCCGTCTTCGGTGGGAACTGCCTGATCGAGCTGCCGCTGAGCCGGCCCACCGCCGACGGCGTCGATCGCATTCCCCTCTCCGAGCTCGATCGGACCCTCAAGAAGGGCCAGGGGATCTGCGGCGTGCCTTGCACGAACGAGCCTCGGATCTGCGACTCGTTCACCGTCACGGGCCCCGAGGGGCAGAGCAAGGCCTCCAGCTGCCAGCTCGTCTACGTGGGCGACGGCCCGTACCCCGAGGGCGCCACCGCTTTCCCCTTCCCGCTCGATACACAGGCGATGGCCCGCGGCGTCCCTTACGCCTCGATCTGCAGGCCGCCCTTCGAGAACGCGCCCGCCCACTCGCCGAACTTCTGCGAGCCGTGCACCGAGGCCGCCCACTGCGGGGACGGAGACGCCTGCTGGCTCGATCGCCCCTTCACCTCGACCCCGTCCGGCGCGTGCGTGCAGCGCTGCGAGCTGCAGAAGGACTGCCCCTTCGGCTTCCGTTGCACCGACGTGCTCGAGGACGATCCCTTCCTCGTGGGCGAGGCGGGCAGCTACTGCGTCCCGGTCGCCGGCACCTGCGGCCGTTGCCTCGATCGCGACGGCGATCAGCGGGGCGTGGGCACCTGTGGTCCCCTGGACGAGCCCTTCACCGAGGTGGACTGCGACGACACCAATCCGGCCGCCTTCTTCGATCCGCTGCGCCCTGCCCACCCCTTCCCCACCTACTGCGGGGAGTTCGACTTCAACTGCAACGGCCTCTCCGATCGCGCCGAGCAGGCCGGCTCCGACGCACACTGCGAGTTCTGCGGCGACCTCTGCACCGGCCCCGTCGACAACGGCACGCGGAGCTGCTCGCCGACCGACGACGGCCACGCCTGCGTCGCGGTCTGCGAGCCGGGGTTCGCCGACTGCAACGGCGAGGTGGAGGACGGCTGCGAGACCGAGCTGCGGGACGGGATGATCTGGGCCCGCGACCGCGACGCCGACGGCCGCGGCAACCCCAACGAGCGGCGCTACTTCTGCGACGGCGGCGCGCCGGCGGGCTGGGTGCAGAACACGTTCGACTGTGACGACGGCAACCCGAACCGCTACGGGGGTGGCGTCGACGACGCGGGGCTCGCCATCCCGGCGGCCCTCGAGGTCTGCGACGGCATCGACAACGACTGCAACGGCCTGGTCGACGATGGGACGGTGGTGGCCCTCGACGATCGGGGCGCCGTGGCGGCGACGGCGGGCGAGGTCTGCGACACGGGCCTCGCCGGCGTGTGCGCGGCGGGGCGCTTCGCGTGCGAGGCGGCGAGCCCCCCGGTGGCCGGGGCGCCGCTGGCGGCGATGCGCTGCGTGCCGGATCTGGATCCGGCTGCCGCCATGCGGTCGCCGGAGGTGTGCAACGGCCTCGACGACGACTGCGACGGCGCCGTGGACGACGGGGTCGATTGGTTCGCGGAGCAGGGCGACCCGAACCCGGGCGGCCCCGGCGCCCCTGCCTCCTGCGTGGTCCCCGGCGGAGTCGGCATTTGCGCGTCCGGCGTGAGGCAGTGCCTCGCCGACTCGAACGGCGGAGCGGCGTGGACCTGTGTGCCCAACGAGCCGAGGCCGATCGATCCGATCGGCGACGGGATCGACGAGAATTGCGACGGGATCGACGGCGATATGGGCGACGCGGTGTTCGTGCGGCCCGTCGGCGGCGGCGGCACCCTGAACGGCAACGACTCGAACGACGGCGCCGCGCAGCGACCCGTGGCGACCATGGCGCGGGCGCTCCAGCTCGCCTGCGCCGCCATCCCGGCCGGCCACAGCTGCCGGGACATCTACGTGGAGCATGGCATCTACTCCAGCGCCGCTCAGCTGACCCTGCCCACCTCCGCAGCCCCCGGCGACCAGCCCTACGTCCGCATCTACGGGGGCTTCAAGGCCACGGTCACCTGCGGCGACGACTGCGAGCTCATCTGGGACCGCCCCGCCGGGACCACCTCCTACATCGTCCGCGAGGCGCCCGCGCCGAACGACGGGCTCGTCGTGGATGGCGAGCGCATGCCTTACGGCAAGCGATACGCCGCCATCGGCGCCGTACAGGGCGGGACGGGGCCGATGGACCTCCTCATGGACCGGATCGAGGTGACGGTCCTCGGTCCCGACGCCTCCCACCTGATGCCGGAGGGCGCCTCGGCGCCGGCGCAGGTAGGCTTGGAGTGCCCGGCGCGGGGCTGCTCGCGGCTCGTGTTCAGCGACGTGTCCTTCGATGTCGCGGAGGCGCTCAACGGCTCAACGGGCTCGCCCGGCGCCGGCGGCACCCTGCCCGACGAGACCAACGACGGGATCCCCGGCTGCGTAGGCGGCGAGACCTGCGTCGACGGCACTTCGCTCCCGTACCCCCACCCCTTCGTCCCCGACAACTGGTTCATGAACTACGGCTATTGCGTGGACCAGTCGATTCCGTCCGGGGCGAGCACCGATTTCCGCCGGCAGCCCGCTCAATGTGCGGACGGGCGGACGCCCTACGGCGGCAACTCGGGCGCCGTGCGCTGCTATGAGTCGTCCAGCGGTTCCGTGCGGTTCCGGACCAGCGGAAGGGCAGGGGGCGGCTCGGGCGCCGGCGCCGGAGGGTCTGCCGCCTCGCGGGGCGGGAGGGGAAGCGACGGCGCGATGGGGCGCGGCGGCAGCTACGTGGCCACTTCGAGCGGCACGCTCACCTGGTCCGGCGGTCCGAGCCCGGCGTGGCGGTATCAGTCGGCCTCGTCCGGCAGCTCCGGCGGCGGCGGCGGCGGCGCCGGTGGCTGTCTGCTCACACCCGGTTTCCTGACCAGCTACAAGGGCTGCAACCAGAATCACCGGGGCGGCGGCGGCGCGGCCGGCGGATGCAACGGGACCGCCGGCAACCGCGGCGGGCATGGGGGCAGCTCGATCGGCATGCTCCTCGTCCCGCCCGCGTCGGGCTCGCTGGACCTCCAGACTCCTGGCGCCTTCATCGTGTCCACGGGCCGGGCCGGCAACGGCGGCAACGGTGGCAACGGCGGCGCAGGTGTCGGCGGCGGCTGGGGCGGCAGGGGCAGGGAAAAGACCGAGGACGCGAACTTCACCGGCGGTGACGGCGGTGACGGCGGCGGCGGCGGCGGTGGCGGCGGCGGGCTGGGCGGCGCCAGCGTGGGCATGTGGCGCGTCTGCACCCGACCCGGCGGCACGCTCGCCAACGGCTGCAGCATGAGCCTCCCGCCGATGCTCCTCGCGTCGCCGGACATCTTCCTCTTCCCGGGACAGGCCGGGAAGGGTGGGACCGGAGGCACAGGCGGAAAGCGCGGCGAGAAGATGCCCAACATGAACCAGCGGAAAGACAACGGCGCACAGCCCGGGCAGGCCCCCGGCGGCCAGAACGGTCGCGACGGCGAGCGCATCCACCTCTACTTCTCGGGAGGTGTGCTTTGAGAGCCTTTCCTCGATGGATGATCCTGGCGTGCCTCGCCGGCTCGTGGCTCCTCGGCTGCGGCGGCGACGAGCAGCGCGGCGGGGGCGCTGCGGGGCTAGGCGTGGACGTCCCCCGCAGCCTGGTGTCGATGTCGTCGACCCGCGGCTGCATGCTGGACATCGACTGTGCCGAGGGCCTGTTCTGCTTCCAGAACCAGTGCACCTGGGAGTGCAAGGACGACGGCGACTGCAGGGCGGGCGCCCACTGCTCCAATAGCGGGCGCTGCATCGCGGATCGCGGCATCCGCGCCCTCACCGACGGGACGTTCGAGGTGGTCCTCGACGAGGACGCGCTCGCCGACGTCCCCGGGCAGCTGCCCGTGGCCATCGCAGAGAAGCCGCCGACCGTGGTGGAGATCGATCCGGGGCAGCCCTTCGTCACCGTGTCGCTGCAGACCGAGACTGCGGTCCCCGGCGGCGCGGTGATGTACCGCGTCGAGCTCGAGGGAGAAGAGGGCAAGACGCCGCGCACCCTGCGATCGGAGGGCGAGACCGAGTTCCGCTTCCAGATCCCCACCGGTCGCGCGTCGGGGAGCCAGGGCGAGGCGAAGCTGCAGCGGTCGTTCATCGTCACGTCGCTGGGGGGCTTCCCCGTCGACATCATCCCGCGCATCGCGCTCAGCGGCCTGTACGCGGCGGACGTGAACGTGCGGGAGTTCGGCGGGTCGGCGCTCCCCATGCGCTTCGGCCTCCGCATCGAGCCGGAGAACGCCAGCCTCGAGGACGCCACGGGACGGTGGGTGCTGCTGCCCGCCTCGGTTCAGGATCTCCTGGCGCCGACCCGGGGCGCCGGCACGAACGGCACGGTCGCGAAGTGGGTCGAGCGTCCCCTCGAGTACGACGCCGAGGCCAAGGTCTGGTTCGCGCGCTTCGCCCATCCCTTCGAGATCGGCGGCGCCTCGCAGTTCGGCAGCGGCGAGAGCACCCGCTCGATCCGCCTCGAGATCCACGCGGTCGACGGCAAGCGGATCCTCGGCGCGCAGGCCGACAGGTGGGAGGGGCTCTTCGACGCCCGCACCGCCGACGGCGTGGTCGCCCCGGCGCAGGTCGTCCTGTCCGGCCCCTTCACCGCGTTCCGTCAGCAGCGCCTCCCGCCCGAGACGCTGGAGCCGATGAACGGCCAGCCCTCGGCGCCACGGCCGGCGCTCGGCGGCCCGCTGGAGATCGCGGCGTGCGGCTCGCAGATCCTCGGGCCGCTCCTCGACGACGTGGCGATCGATCCGCAGAACCACTGCGACGGGATCATGGGCGTGGACGACTTCCACAAGGCGTCGCCGCAGGCGCGCGCCGTCTGCGCCCTCGCCGTGGCCGACCGGGCGATGCAGGGGCCGTCGACGGCGAGCCAGGTGCGCGCCTTCCTGGACGACAGCCAGCCCAACCCGGGCGGCATCTCCTTCGGCGAGTTCCTGCAGCGATGCGCCGAGGGCGACGGCTTCTGCATCCCGTCCCCGCAGCTCGCCTGCTCGGAGCAGCTGCTGGCCTACGCCTACCAGACCCAGGAGGACGAGCTCTCCGTGGCGGGGGACCTCCTGGAAAAGTACCAGCTCGCGGCGCGGGAGAGCTACCTGGGCCGGCAGCTCGCCGCGTTCCAGGTGGACACCGACATCCGCCTCGACTGGCTCCGAAAGTCCGAGGCCCCCCTCTTCCTCGCCGCCGATCTGCGCGCCTACAACGAGGACATGCTCTCCAAGTGGGAGAAGCAGGTGCTGCAGGCGCACTTCGAGGTCCTCGCCCGGCAGTTCGCGCCGTCCAGCCTGGAGGTCCTCGCGCGGGCGCCCACCGACCGGGAGGCGATCGCGATCCGCAAGACCATCCTCCTCGAGCAGGCGCAGACCTGGCAGGGGGCGATGGAGGCGCTGCAGATCGCGGCGCAGCGTTGGAACGGCCTCTACCAGAACGACATCAAGCGGGAGCAGGCTGCCACCTACGTCCGCGCCAGGACCCTCGACCTCTACCTGTCGGCGGCGGTCCTCGCCCACCTCAACCGCAGCAGCGGCTCCTCGGCCACCAGCTCGATCTTCGGCAGCGGCTTCGCCGCGCTCTTGCGCACCCAGGAGCAGCTCGCCCTGCCGTTCGACGATCTCATCTTCATGCGGGACGCCGAGGTGGTGGTCTCCCAGTCGGTGGACCCCCAGAGCAGCAGCCAGACCGTGCTCCGGGAGCTGGAGGATCTGGCGAGGCGCGCCGTCGCGGACGCACAGGAGTCGGTCGATCGCGTGATCGACGACGCGCAGGCCAGCGAGGTGAACTCCAAGGTCCTCACCGACCGCATGCGCACCCAGGCGGAGGAGCTGAAGGCGGAGCTCGTCTCGCTCTGCGGGCTCCCCATGGGCTGCTCGGTCGGCGAGATGGACGTCCGGCCGGAGTGCGTGGTCGCCGTCGAGGCGGGACGCTGCGGCTTCCTCATCGATCCCGAGAGCGGCACCTACCAGTCGTTCGAGGATCTCGAGGGGATGGAGAACGTCTCCGAGGCCGGCCAGGCGCTCCTCGCCCTGCGCCAGGCGCTGCTCGAGAGCCAGATGGCGGAGAACGAGTTCCGGGACAACGAGGAGCGCGCCCGGATCGAGCTCGAGAACGCGCAGGCGTTCGCCGACAACCTCGCGGCGTGGCGTGACAGGCGGCGCGCGGTCGAGGTGGAGATCGACCAGATCTCCGCCGAGATCGACACCCTCGCCAACGCGACCCTCGCCGCGCATATGAACGAGATCAACCAGGCGAGGAATATCCGCCACGCCGCCTACGAGACACAGGCCAAGGAGGTCGAGGACTGGTCGAAGATCCGGTTCGGCGGCGTCGAGGCCGACATGAAGCGGCTGACCGCGATCAACGCGCTCAACCAGACGGCGGGCGGCCTCACCCTGATCGGCGACGAGATCGATCACATCGCCGACGCCGTCGTGGACGGGTTGCCCAAGACGGTCGGCATGTCGAACGACCTCTCGGCCCCCTTTCGCATGGCGGTCCGGCTGAGCACCTACGGGGCCACCTCCGCGATGCGGGCCGTCGCCTTCGGGCTCGAGACCACCGCGGTGGCGCTGGAGCAGAAGCTCACCGAGGAGCAGGCGCGGCGCGAGGCGAAACTCGCCAACCTCTCCGATCTCGCCGACCTGGCGGCCATGCAGGCCGAGAGGGACCTCGAGGACCTCGCGGGCATGCTCCGGGCGATCGAGCTGACGAACGACGAGGCCATCGGGGCGCGGGAAGCCCTCATCGACGCGATGCGCCGCAACCTCGAGTACGACCTCGCCTACGAGCGCGATCTGGTCCAGCTCAAGGACCGGCGGCTGCAGGCGAAGATCCGCCTCCAGGACTCGGAGGCGGCGAAGGTGCGGATCCTCCGCAGCGAGATCGTCGTCCAGCAGCGCTTCATGTCGTACATGCAGGTGGTGCAGCGGGGCCAGCTCCTGCTCGGACGCTACACCTCGCTGAACGAGCGGCTGGGGCAGCTCGAGAACCTCATCGCCAGCCCCTCGGTGATCTTCGCCTTCGCCAACCGGCTCGCCCGCGCGGAGTCGCGGGTCGAGCGCGCGAAGGGCCTGCTCTTCGACTGGCTCGTGGGCCTCGAGTACTACGCGGTCCGGCCGTTCGTGAGCCAGCGCCTCGCCATCCTGCTCGCCCGGAACCCTTCGCAGCTCGAAGCCATCAGCAACGAGCTCCTCCGGTTGCAACGGGTCTGCGGCGGCATGATCACCTACGAGGTGGTCGACCTCTCCGTGCGCGACGACCTCCTCCACGGCGGCTTCGACATGATGACCGAGGCGGGCGAGGTGGACGCGGCGGCGCGCTTCCGCGCGGTGCTGGAGAAGGGCAACGTCCCCGTCGACACCCAGGTGCGGTACAGCACCGACGAGCGCATCGGCGACGTGATCGCGAACCGCTCGGTGCTCGCCGCCACCTTCGACCTCCGGCTGGACGACTTCGCGAACCTGCCCCTCACCTGCAACGCCAAGATCGCGTCGATCGACGTGCAGCTCGTCGGCGAGGGCCTGGGGAAGAACGTGCGGCCCACGGTCAGCGTCCTCTACGACGGCAAGAGCACCATGCGCTCGTGCCAGCCCAACATCCAGGCGATCGTCGGCGCGCTCGATCCCGGCACGACGTCGTTCGGGCCCAGGACCACCTTCCGGACGTCGGGGCGGAGCGTGTCTCCGGTGGCGAGGATCGGGAGCTTCGGCGAGCCGGGGACCGCCAACCGTGGCCTCGAGGGGCTGCCGCTCGCGTCGCAGTACACGATCCTGATCGATCCCGCGAAGGGCGAGAACCGCAACGTCGACTGGAGCCGGATCGAGGACGTGATGCTGCGTCTCACCTACGTGTACCAGGACATGTTCCCGGTCGGGCAGTGTGAATGACATGAAGAGGCTCACGCTCCTGCCATCCGCTCCTCTGGGCGCGTCGCTCCTCGCCATCACCGTCGCCGTCGCGCTGTTCGCGGCGACGGGCGCCGGCGCCGCCACCGAGGTCGACACCTCCACCCTCCGCCTCCGGGGGGCGCGCAGCGAAGGCGGCATGCTCCTGCCGTCCGCTTGGACCCTCGGGCCGGGGGCCTGGGATCTCTCCCTCACCTACGGGCACGAGGGCGGCGTGCTGCACGCCCAGGTGCCGACGGAAAACGTCCGCGGCGGCGCCCGCTCCCGCGAGGCCACGTGGATCGAGGCGCGCGACCTCGCGCTCCTCCAGTTCGCGATGAGCCCCGTGAACCGCCTCGAGGTGCTCGCCGGGCTGCCCCTGCTCCTCGGCCAGTCGGTGTCGTCCGAGGACGCCCTCGAGCCGCCGCGGAGCGGCTCGTCGGCCTTCGGGGATCTGCGCCTCGGGCTCCGCTATGGCCTCCTCGGCAGCGACGCCGCCGGATGGGGCGCCACGGTGCAGGGCGGCCTCCTCGTCCCCAGCGGCGGGAACGAGTTCGGCGTCGGCGACGGGAAGGCCCGGGCCGACGTGTCGGGCAGCTTCGGCTTCCGCAGCGATGCGGGCTGGGCGGCCCACGTCCACGTGGGTCACCTCATGGGCCAGCAGCGCACCGTGGGCGATCAGCTCCTGGGCGACACCGCGTACGGCGGGCTGCTCCTCCAGTACCGTCACGCGCTGGGAGAGCAGGCGCTCCTATGGAGCCTGGAGGCCGTGGGGAGCTCGGTCGTCGCCGCGGCGGATCCCGGCACCGATCCGCGCCGCGCCTCCCTCGAGCTCCTCGGTGGTGCCCGCTATTTCCTGGGCAGCGCCTACTTCGACGTCGGCGGCGGCTTCGGAGCGGTGGACGACGGCGTCACCCCGCGGTGGCGCGCCCTGGCGTCGGTCGGCGTGCAGGGCCTCTGGGAGTCCGCACCGCCGGCGCCGCCCCAGCGCGAGATCGTCTACGTGACGCCTCCTCCGCCGCCTGCTCCCGAAGCAGCACCCGCTGCGCCGGCCCCCGCGGAGCCCGCGGCCCCGCCGGTCGACTCCAAGGAGACCTTCCGCACCCTCGCGGTCGAGGAGCGGGCCATCTTCTTCGAGGTGGGCAAGGCCGACCTCGACGACATCGCCCGCGGGCTCCTGCGCACCGTCGCCCTCAACCTGCTGGCGACGGATCGGGGCCTGCTGATCACCGGGTACGCCGACGATCAGGGCTCGCGCGAACGCAACGAAGACCTGAGCGTCCGGCGTGCGCAGACCGTGCGCGCGGCCCTCATCGAGGCCGGCGTCGGCGAGGACCGCCTGCGGATCCAGGGTGTCGGGGACTCCGCGCCCGTAGCCTCCTCCACGAGCTTCGGCCGATCGATCAACCGGCGGGTGACCTTCACCTGGACCGAGAAGGAGTAGCGAAGAATGGCCGGCAATCGACTCGTTGCCCTCTCCCTTGCGGGACTCCTCTTCGGCGCTGGGTGCACCTCCTCGACCCCCGAGGAGGAGGTCCTCGGCGACGCGATCATCGTCTCCTTCGTCGCCACCCCCACCGCGGTGGACCCGGGCGGCGCCGCCACGCTGCGATGGACCGTCGGCGACGCGGTGTCCCTCTCCCTCGCCGACGAGGACGGCGCCGCGATCGAGCTGTCGCCCGCGGCCCTGGAGGCGCGCGAGGTCGAGGTGCGACCCGCGCAGACCACCGTGTACGTCCTCTCGGCCCTCGGGAAGAGCGGCAGGCTGACCACCGGCGAGGTGAAGGTGGCGGTCCGGGCGGCGCAGCCCCGGATCGTCTCGTTCACCGCCACGCCCGCCGAGGTGGAGGCGGGTGGCCCCGTCTCCCTCTCCTGGGCCACCGAGAACGCCGAGGTGGTGCAGATCGTCGCCAAGGACGGCCAGACGATCGATCTGGGCGGCGCCTCGCCTGCGGACGGAGCCACCACGGTTCACCCCGGCGCGTCCACGACCTACACGCTGCGTGCGTGGAGCGAGATCGGCTGGGCGGAGGCGAAGGTGGACGTCTCCGTCGTCGGCGGGGTGGACGTGGAGCTGATCCCCGATCGGACCCTCGTCGACTTCGGGTCGAGCACCTTCCTCCGGTGGCGGTCGCGGTTCGCCGAGCGGATCGTCGTGCGGGCCGGGGACGCGGTCATCGTCGACAGCACCACGGAGCTCTCCGGCGAGATCTCGATCGCGCCCAGGACGGTGACCACCTACGTGATCGAGGCGTTCGCCGGTGACGCGACGGCGACCGCCGACGCAGAGGTGCGGGCGTTGCCGGTGATCGAGTCGTTCGCCGCCGGCGTCGCGGGGCCCTACGCGCGCGGCGCGACCATCGACCTCGAGTGGACGGCCCGTGGCGCCCAGTCTTTGCGGATCCGCAGCGCGGGCGGGTTCCGCTTCGACGTCCCGGAGGAGCAGCTCGCCGAAGGAACCACGAGCGCGGTCGTCCCCGCCGACGGGCGGTTCGAGATCGAGGCGACGCTGGACGACGAGACGGTCGTCCGCACCCTCGCCCTCCCGCTCCTCGATCCTCCGGCGGTGGTCTCCTTCTCCGTGACGCCCGACCGCTTCACGCTGACGGGGGCGGATCCGGAAGAGGTCACCTTCGCGTGGGAGACCGCCCGTGCGAGCATCGTCGAGATCGCCCCGCTCGGCGAGGCGGCGATCTTCACCTCGGTCGACGAGGCCGCAGCGGGCACCACGCAGGTGCCCGTCGACCGCAGCACCACCTTCGTCTTCACCGCGCGCAACGCTGCGGGGGAGGCGACTGCCCGGGGCGAGGTGCGGGTCTACTCCACGCCGGCGATCGACGCCTTCGAAGCGCGCCCGTCCCGGGTCGGGGCAGGGGAGGCGTTCGAGCTCACCTGGATCGCGCGGAACGCCTCCACGGTCCGGCTCGAGCAGGACGGCTCGCTCGTCCAGACCTTCCCCGGCGGCAACGAGACGGGCGCCTACACCGCGCAGATCGCGGCGGCGTCCAACTTCCGGCTGGTCGCCGCGAACGGCGCCGGCGAGACGGCGGAGCGCACGCTCCGGGTCGAGGTCGGCGCGCCTGTGTTGTCCGATTTCACGGCGGACCGCCTGCGGTACGGCCCCGGCTCGACCGCGACCTTCTCCTGGGTCGCCATCGGCGGCACCAAGCTGACCCTGCGTGGCCCGGGCGGCGCGCCGATCGCCTCGTGCACGATCGAGGACCTGGAGCGGATCCCGGCGGGCGACTGCGCCGTGACGCTCCCCAACGCCTTGGGGCCCCGGACCTACACCCTCACCCTCGCCAACGGCCTCGGTCAGATCGACTCCCGGTCCGTGGAGATCGAGATCGTCGACGGACCCACGATCGGCGACTTCTACGCGGACAAGACGCGGCTCACCTTGGGCGAGTCGCTGACCTTCTTCTGGTCCACCGACCGGGACGGCAACGGGCAGGCGCCCACCCTCGCGCTCACCGACGCCTCCGACACCCATTCGCTCGGCGGGGCGGACCCGCTGCAGGGATCCGCCGTCGTCACGCCCACGCGCGCAGGCGCCCGCACCTTCCGGCTCACCGCGACGACTCCCGGCACCGAGGCGTCGACCCGGGACTTCGCCGTCGAGGTCCTGGAGGCGCCGACGCTCGTCGTCGCGGTCTCCTCCGCGATCTTCAACCCGGACCTGGGGCCGGTCGATCTCTCCTGGCAGACGACCCACGCCATCGAGGTGGCGATCGACGAGCTGGTCCCCGGTGGCACCCCGAACCGGATCGGGCTCTTCGTGGATCCGACGCTCGTCGCGTCGGGACAGATCCAGGTCCTCCCCCCGGCCCCCGGGCGCGTGTACCGGGTCACGGCCTCGAACGCCGCCCGGTCGATCGTGTCCGAGGAGGCGTCGGTCGATTGGGCGGTCCCGGAGGTCACGGATTTCTACGTGTCTCCGGCCGACGTGGGGCTGCAGGGCTTCGCCCAGATCCACTGGAACACCGCAGGCGCGTCGTCGATCTCCATCGCGCCGACGCCCGTGATCGAGGCCGAGCCCTTCATCGACGTGAGCGGGCGGTCCTCGGCGGTCGAGGTGAGCCTGGCCGACTGCGGCGCGGCGACGATGCCCGACGACGGCTGCGCCGAGTTCCAGCTCCCGTTCGCCTTCCCCTACGGTGGCGTGACGCGGACCCACGCCCGCGTCTTCCTCCACGGCGCCCTCGGCTTCGACGTCGGCTACGAGGGGGCGTCGCTCCCCGCCGTCGAGCTCCCCTCCACCGCGGCTCCGTTCGTGGACCTGGCTCCCTACTGGCAGCCCCTGGCCCAGTCGGTGGCCGGCGCCACGCGCGTCGGCCGGATCTTCGTGGACGAAGACGTGGGTCCCTCCGGGCGGTTCGCGGTGATCCAGTGGGCGGGCTTCTGGTCCGCCGGGGCCACCAGCGGCCAGCCGGTCGATCTGAACTTCGAGATCGTCCTCTTCGAGAACGGCGACTTCGACTTCCGCTACGATCGCATGTCCGGCCCCGCCGCCCAGGTGAACGGCTCGGGCGCGTCGATCGGCCACCAGAGCCAGGCGGGGACGGAGGGACGATCGGTCGCCTACCGCCGGGAGATCGAACGCGGCCTGGAAGGCGTCTCCATCGGCTTCCGCCCGTCGGCCCTCCCCATGGCGGGCTCGTTCCCGGTGATCCCGCTCTTCCTCGGGACGACGAGCTACACGCTGACGGCGACGAACCCCGCGGGCTCCATCACCGCCACCGCATCGCTCACGGCCAACGCGGCGGCCACCCTCTCCGGCGTCCAGGTGGTGGAGGCGTTCCCGGAGCCGAACCAGCCCTTCACCGTCACCTGGACCGCCACCGGCGTGTCCGAGGTGCGGGTGGAGCGCCCCCAGGGCGATCGGGTGGACGATCCGATCGACGTCCTCTGCACCGTCCTCCCGGCCGCGCCACAGAGCTGCCAGCTCCAGGAGACGACCGCGGGCGTCCACGCCTACGTGGTGCGGGCGGTCGGCTTCGGCGCCGGGAACGACCTGACGTTCGACCTCGAGGTCGAGCTCCTCCCGCCGTTCTCCATCGACTCGTTCACCGCGACCCCGGCCGCCGTCACCGTCGGAGACGACGTCACCCTGACGTGGACCGCCACCGACGCCGAGTCCCTCGAGCTCACGGCGAACGGCGTCGCCGTCGAGATCACCGGACTCCCGCTCGCCGGTGCATCGGTGACCGTGGAGGTCGCCGTCGACACCACGTTCGTCCTCACGGCGCAGAGCCGCGGCCGGATCCGCACGGAGACCCGCACGGTGACCGCGGAGCCGCCTCCTCCTCCTCCGCCGCCTCCCGAGGAGTGAGCCCGGGCGCGGCTTTGCTTTCCGCGAAGGCCGCGCCCCCATGAGCCCAGGGCCGCCCGGTTCGATGTCGAGCCGTTCGATGGCGCACGGAACATCCCGCGGGACGGCCCGTTCGATTGACCTCGCCGGGGCCCGGGGTGTATTCCTGGCCCATCCACGCCTTTTCCCTTGGAAAGGGGGCACTCATGCGGCTCTCCCTCCGTGTCGCATCGGCGCTTGCCTGCGCGTCCCTCGTCGTTGCCTGCGCGAAGCCCGATCCCAACAAGGCCGAGACCTGGTTCAAGAACCTCGGCTCCGAGAACACGAAGACCAAGCTCGACGCGCTCCAGAAGCTGGTGAAGATCGGCGACAAGGTCGCGGTCCCCGCCATCGTCCCCTTGTTGAAGGAGTCGGGCGAGGTCCGGATCGAGGCGGCCAAGGCTCTCGGAAAGCTCGGCGACGCGTCGGCGGTCGCCGCCCTCGTCGAGGCGATCGACATGAAGACGGGCGTCGGCGCCGACCAGGCCAGCAAGGACGCGAACAAGGCCAACAAAGAGATCGCCGACGCGCTCGGCATGCTCGGCGACAAGGCGGCGGTGGATCCGCTGCTCCAGCTCGTCACCAGCTCGCGCGACTCCTTCGTCAAGGCGGCCGCCATCAACGCCCTCGGCGACATGGGAGATCCCCGCGCCGTCGAGACCCTCGCCAAGGTGGCGACGGACGACGCCGAGGAGACCTACGTCAACAAGAAGGCCGTCCAGGCGCTGGGCAACATCGGCGATCCCGGGGCGGTGCCCGCGATCAAGAAGATGCTCTTCCACGAGCGCAAGGGCGTGTCCTTCTACTCGGAGGCCTCCTACTCCGCGTACCAGATCGGCCGGGCGGCGGCGGGTCCGCTCCTCGCGGTGCTCGAGGGCAAGGACGAAGAGCTCAACAAGTGGGCCGACCAGCATGACATCTACCGGGAGGCGCTCTACGCCAAGGCCGCCCAGGTGCTCGGCGATCTCAACGAGCGCCAGGCCGTCCCCACGCTGATCAAGTACCTCACCTACACTCGCCCCGGCACCGATCCGGACGACATCGACGCCATGGCGCTGATGGTCCGCCGCACGGCGGCCGACGTCCTCGGACGCATGCGTGCCACCGAGGCGGTGACCGCTCTGACCAAGGGGCTCAAGGAGGACGAGGGCAACGTCCGCGCCGTCTACGCAGCCGCCCTGGTGGCCGCCGGCGACAAGCGCGCGCTCCCGGATCTCGTCGCCTGCTCGCTCAAGGGCGAGGTGATGGACAAGTCCGCCCACGCGCGCAAGGGCTGCTACGTGGCTCTCTCCCGCCTCGGCGAGGAGAAGACGCTCGAGCAGTGGGAGGCGTGGGAGAAGGCCGAGCCGGGCCTCACCGCGTCGGCCTGCATGAAGGGCCTCGACTTCAATCCCCGCAACGAGAAGGACAAGGCCGCCGCCCAGAAGCATTGCGACGAGATGGCCGCCAACGTCCAGAAGATCCTGGCCGAGAACAAGCCGCGCCTCGTCGCCGCCGCCGAGTGCAAGGAGGACAGCGCCTGCTGGATCGGCAAGCTCAAGGACGAGAGCCCGATGGTGCGCGAGCGGGCCGCCATGGAGCTCGGCCGCATCGGCGACCCCAAGGCGATCGGGCCCCTGATGGCGGCCCTCGCGGACCGTGAGCTCGAGGCGCGCTTCGCCGCCATCCTCGCCACCGACTGGATCGCCTCGTCGTCCAAGGAGGCGCTCGAGGAGGCGAAGAAGGGCCTCTCCCAGCTCGACGCGCAGATCGAGCAGGAGAAGGACAAGGTCCACTTCGCCAAGGTGAACCAGGACCTCACCCGCCTCGCGGTAAAGATTCGCCGCCTCGATCGAATCGGAAGCTGACGGCCCGGAAGGCCGGCAGCTTCCGCGCCGCTTCGGACGAAGCGCTCCTTCGTTCGCAGTGAAGCAACTCGACGCCGCGCTCCCCACGGGACCGCGGCGTCGTCGTCCCGAGAAGCGCAGAATCGTCCGCTTCGAGACGGTGCGGGATTTTTGATCCTCCGGACCTGCGTTCCAACCGCGAAACGACGGCACGGAGAGCGAGCCCGCGCTCCGGACCACAGGGCAGTTGACCCCCAACCGGGCGCGTGCTATTACGCGCCTCCTTTCGGATGGTCGAAATCCAGCAACCCTTGGAATCCTCGGGGGTTTTTTTGGACGACCGAGACGGAGTTCGCGTGGACTTGGGACCACAGGGCGACCGTGACCGGAAGGATCGCCTGGAAGGAGTGTCCGGCTTCGCACGCGCCATGCGGGAGGCCGAACCCTACCTCCAGGCGTCTTGGAGTTTCGCGGCCGCAGTGGCCCTGGGAGTACTGGCTGGATACTTCGCCGACGGAAGGCTGGGGACGACGCCCTGGCTTCTCCTGGCGGGTTCGGTTCTTGGGATGACGATCGGGGTCTACGCCTTCGTGAAGGCGGTCCTCGACGTCGAGCGGAAGCGGAAGTCGAAGTGAGGACGAGAATGCGCGCCCCAGTTCGTTCGATTGCGCGGATCGCGGTTGCCGCCGCGCTCCTTGGCTCGGCGCTGACCTACGGTCGCGTCGCCGCGGCGGCGGAGGGTGCTTCGGTCCCCGAGGTCATCTTCGAGCACGTCTCCGACGGCAGGGACATCTCCTTCGAGAACCCCATCACCGGCGCGACGGCCACCTTCATCCTCCCCGAGTGGAAGGTGACCCTCGGCTCCACCGTGGTGGACCTCTCCCTCACCCGCCACACCGTCTTCCTGTGGTTCGCGATGGTGGTGGTGATCGTCGGCGTGAGCCTCGCCGCCCGCAAGCGCAGCCTGGTGCCGCGCGGCTTCTACTCGGTGGTCGAGGTCTTCGTGAAGTTCGTGCGCGAGGAGCTCGCCGAGAAGAACATCGGCAAGGGCACCGGCGACGCGTACGTCCCCTTCCTCGCCTCGATGTTCTTCATCATCCTCACCGCGAACCTGATCGGCTTGATCCCCTTCGCGGCCACCGCCACGGCCAACATCAACGTCACCGTCGGCCTGTCGATCCTCACCTTCGTGGTGACGCTGTTCGCGGGGATGAGGGGACAGGGCGTCGTCGGTTTCTGGACTCACATCGTCCCGAGCGGCGTGCCGGCCTGGCTGTATCCGATCATGCTGCCGGTCGAGATCCTCAGCATGCTGACCAAGCCGTTCGCGCTCACCATTCGTCTCTTCGCGAACATGGTCGCCGGCCACATCATCCTCTTCTTCCTGATTGGCCTGATCTTCCTGCTCCAGGGCGTGGGAGCGTACATCGCGCCGGTCTCCGTGGCCTTCGCCACGGCGGTGTACTTCCTCGAGCTCTTCGTCGCGCTTCTGCAGGCCTACATCTTCACGATGTTGTCGGCGCTCTTCATCGGGATGGCGTCGCACTCGCACTAACAACCCGCTTCACCTGTCTCCACCGGAGGAATCCCCCATGACGAATCTTGCTCTTGCCTTCCTGAGCGCCGGCTTCGGCGCTGGTCTCGCAGTCATCGGCGCCGGCATCGGCATCGGCCGTCTCGCCGCCGCCGCCATGGAGGGCACCGCCCGCCAGCCCGCCGCCACCGGTGACATCCGCACCTCGATGATCATCGCGGCCGCCCTCATCGAAGGCGTGACCCTGTTCGCGCTGGTGGTCTGCATCCTCCTCGCCGTCAAGGCTTGACGAGCCTTCGGCACCCGGCCGCGGGTCCGATTGAGGATCCGCGGCCGACCGATCTTCTTCTTCTCCCAGGGATGAAAGTCCGATGACGAGCCTGCTGCCGTTGCTTGCTGCCGCCGGCGCCGAGAAGGCGTCGATCCTCACGGTCCACCCGGGCCTGACGTTCTGGACGATCGTCACCTTCGTCGTGTCGGCGGTCATCTTGCGCCTCACCGCCTGGAAGCCGATCGTCGCCATGCTCGACGAGCGGGAGAAGACCATCCGCGAGTCGATCGAGGGCGCCAAGCGCGAGCGCCTCGAGGCCGAGCGCCTCCTCGCCGAGCAGAAGACGGCGATCGCCGACGCCCGCCGCGAAGCCGCCGAGCTGGTGCGGAAGAACCAGGCCGACGTAGAGGCCGCCCGCGCCTCGGCGCTCGAGCAGGCCAAGAAGGACTCGGAGGCCCTCCTGGTCCAGGCCCGCCGCACCATCGAGGAGGAGCGCGCCAAGGCGGTCGCCGAGATCAAGCTGGCCGCCGTCGACCTCGCCATCGCCGCCGCCGGCAAGCTCCTCGAGTCGAACCTCGACGAACAGAAGCAGCGCAAGCTCGCGGAGGAGTTCCTCCAGAAGCTGCCCTCGCAGCCGCGCGCCTGATCGCCTCCGCGGGGCCTCGGCCTCGCGCCGAATCTTCGCGGGCCTCCCTGCCCGCATCGTTCGACCGGCGCCCGTCTTCCTCGGGTGGCCGGTCGTCGACGTTCTACCCGCTGCGTCCGTCGCCGACGGCGCCGCGTTCCCCTTCGGCGGAAACCCGCCGGCATCGCCCGCCGACGCGAAGAGACTCGCCGGGCCGGACGTTCGGAAAGACTGATGGCACTCTCGATCGGCATCGTCGGCCTGCCCAACGTGGGCAAGTCCACCCTCTTCAACGCGCTCTCGGAGGCGTCCAACGCCGAGGCGGCGAACTATCCGTTCTGCACCATCGAGCCCAACGTGGGCATGGTGCCGGTGCCGGACGATCGCCTCCCGCAGCTCGCCAAGGTCTATGGCAGCAAGCGCATCCTCCCCACCACCCTCGAGTTCGTCGACATCGCCGGCCTCGTGCGCGGCGCGTCCAAGGGCGAGGGCCTCGGCAACCAGTTCCTCTCCCACATCCGCCAGGTGGACGCGATCTGCCACGTGCTGCGCTGCTTCGAGGACGCCAACGTCGTCCACGTGGACGGCTCCGTGGATCCAGCGCGCGACGCCGACGTGATCGACACCGAGCTCTCGCTGAAGGATCTGGAGTCGGTGGAGAAGCGCCTGCAGAAGGTGCAGAAGGACGCCAAGGCGCCGGGCAAGGTGGGCGAGCAGGCCAAGGCCGAGATGGCCGTCCTCGAGAAGGTCCGCGCCGGGATCGACGACGGCCTCACCGTCCGCCGCATCCAGCTCACCGACGACGAGCGCGCGCTCCTTCGCGATCTCTTCCTGCTCACCAACAAGCCCGTCCTCTACGTGGCAAACGTCTCCGAGGCCCAGGTCGCCGGCGCCGAGGCGGATCCGCTCGTCGCCAAGGCCCGCGAGGTCGCCGCCCGCGACGGCGCGCCCCTCGTCGTCATCTGCGCCGACGTGGAGTCCCAGATCCAGCAGCTCCCCCCCGAGGAGCGCCCGGGTTTCCTCGAGGCCGCGGGGCTCACCGAGCCGGGCCTCCACAAGCTGGTCCGCGCCGGCTACGAGCTCCTCGAGCTCGTCACCTACATCACCGCCGGCGAGCAGGAGACCCGCGCCTGGACCATCCACCGCGGGTGGAAGGCCCCCCAGGCCGCCGGCGTGATCCACACCGACTTCGAGCGCGGCTTCATCAAGGCCGAGGTCTGCGGTTGGCGCGACCTCGTCCAGCACGGCTCCGAGTCCGCCCTTCGCGACAAGGGCCTCCTGCGCATCGAGGGCAAGGAGTACGTCGTCCAGGACGGCGACGTGATGCACTTCCGCTTCAACGTGTAGACCGCCCCCCGGGGGGAGCTCCTCGGGAGGCCTTCACGGTGTGATAAGCTGGTGCACTCCCCTTCTCGTGGAGGTGCGCCCGTGAAGTTGTCCGCCGCCGTGATGCTGCTCGGTCTCTTCGCCACGCTCCGATGCGGCGAGAAACCGTTGGACGAGAACCCGAACACCGAGTGCCTTGCGATGCAGGGGAGCTGGACCGCCTGCGAGCCCGGCGTGAAGCAGATCGATCCGCGGGAGCGGCTGGGCTTCGACAAGAGGTATTACGAGCGCGCACCCCAAGCCGCGTTCGTAGACTCGGTGTCGGGCGCGTCGGTGGTCCTGGAGGGACCCTGGAACATGCCCTACACCTTCACCTGGTTCGACGGGCTGGAGGACTCCTTCACGGTCGGCGACGAGGTCGAGCTCTCGGGCGACCGGGGCTGGTCCGTCGTGACGAGCGCCGGCACCACCCTCGCCCACCTCGACATCGGGGGATTCTCCAGCCCGCCGGCGAGCCGGCCGACCGAGGACGGCCCGCTGGTGGAGTTCGTGGCCGCTTGTACGGCGGCTGACGGGGACACCGTCTTCGGCATCCTCGCCACGCTCGGCGACGACTCCGTCGAGATCGCCCAGGGCGAGCGGGGCCGGATCGGCGACTGGGAGCTCCTCTTCCACGGCGCGGCCGCCCACTCGAACCGGGTGGAGAACTGCATGGTCACCGAGGGCTACTTCCACGGCGTCGTGTCTGCCTGGACTCGACCCTAAGGCGTCGACGAGGGCGCCGCTTCCCTGGGAGTGATCAAGCCCGGTGCAGCTTGATGTGCACGACGCCGGGAGGCGGGGACGCTGGGGCGGCGAGCGCGCGGAGCCTGTCGAGCGTGGAGGTGCTGCCCTCGGCCCGCTCGAGGACGATCGACGCGAGGAGCGCGAGCGCGCGCCGCTCGACCGGGAGCTTGTCGTTCTCCCAGCGGGAGACGGTCTCCGGGGTCACGGCGAGGAGATCGGCGAGCTCCTTGCCGGGCAGGGCGATCGCCTTGCGCATGAACCGGAACGCCTCCGCGGAGGTCGGGCCGCGGCGCGCCAGGTCGGCGGCGATCGCCAGGTCGAACATGCCCAGGACGCCGAACTCGACCACCTCCTCGCCGCAGGGCTCGCAACGAAGCGCGGGGCCCTTCGCCTTGAAGCGGCGGCCACACACGTCCCGATCGAGCTCGACCTCGGCCTCTCGCAGCTCGGCGGAACCACACGTCGGGCACTTCATCGTGCCTCCACGAACCCGGTGACGATCACCAGCCCTCCATCGAATACGAGATCGATCGCAAGTTCGTCACCTCTGGGATCGAGTCCCAACGCCTGCCACCTGCCGTCGTGCCCCAGGAGAAGGGCCGACGCCTGACGGAGCACGTGGCGGACGTCGTCCTCCGAGACTCCGTTCTCCCACATCCGCGCGCTCGCGTGGCGCGTGAACGCGATCCGGTTCCGACCGGCGAGGAGGCGGATGTTTTCGAGGACCGATGGCACGAAGCCATCATTGAAGAAGGTTGATCTTTCGTCAATTCGATTCAGGACGGGGAGGCGGCCGTCGGGATCGGGGCGAGACCTCCGCCGCAGGGCCGCGAGGCGCCTGGCCGGCTGGATCCCGAGGGGACGGGCGACGCCCGCCGCGAGCGGATTGCGTGCAATTGCGAACGAACCTACGCTGCCGGGCGAGGAGAGAGCATGCCTTCCGACGTCGTGATGCTATTCGGCGGCCAGAGCCGCGAGCACGTGGTCTCCATCGCTTCCGCGAAGTTCCTGGCGGCCGAGCTTCCCGAGGCCGCCTATTGGTACGAGAGCGAGGCCGGGCCGGTGTTCGAGGTGGCCCGGGAGGAGCTGCTCGGGCTCGCGAAGCCCTTCGAGCAGAAGTTCGTGCCGGCGAGGGCGCCCCGGTTCGGCGGCTTGCGTGACGCGATCGACGGCGGCGCGCTCGCGGACAAGGTCGTCTTCTTCGCGTGGCACGGGGGCAGGGGAGAGGACGGCACGGTGCAGCGCTGGCTGGAGGACGCCGGCGTCTCGTACACCGGCTCGGACGCGGCGGCGAGCGCGCTCTGCTTCGACAAGGACCTGGCCCGCGCGGCGGTGGCTGCCGCCGGCCTCCACCTGCCCCGGGGAGCGCGCCTCTCCGAGGCCGATCCCCACGCGCTCTTCGCCGACGTCGGCGCCGTGGCGCTGAAGCCCATCGCCGACGGATCGAGCAACGGCCTCTACCTGGTGCACGATCGCGACGCCCTGGACCGCGCGCTGGCGGCGATCGACGATCGCGCGGCCTACCTGATCGAGGAGTTCGTGCAGGGCACGGAGCTCACCGTCGGCGTGATCGACGAGCCAGGTGGGGCCCGCGCTTTGCCGTGCACGGAGGTGCGGCTGGAGCGAGGCCGCGTCTTCGATTTCGCGGGCAAGTACCTCGGCCAGGGCACGGTGGAGATCACCCCGGCCGAGATCCCGGCCGAGGCCACCGCCGCCGCGCAGGAGCTCGCGGTTCGTGCCCACGAGGCGCTCGGCTGCCGTGGCTACTCGCGCACGGACATGATCCTCTCCTCCGACGGCCCCGTGTACCTCGAGACCAACACGCTGCCGGGCATGACCCACGCGTCGTTCATCCCCCAGCAGCTCCGCGCCGCCGGCGTCCCGATGCGCGCTTTTCTGGAGGGTCAGATCGCTCTCGCCCGCACGCGCTGAGCACGCCGCGTCAGCGTCGTCTCCGCGCGGCGGGGACGCCGGCGAGCCGCGCGGCCAGGCGCAGCGCCTCGATCATCGACGTGGGATCCGCCTTCCCCTTGCCCGCGATGTCGTACGCCACGCCGTGGTCCGGTGAGGTGCGGGGTACGGGCAGGCCAAGGGTGACGTTCACTGCAGACTCCAGGTGAACGGTCTTCAACGGGATCAACCCCTGGTCGTGGTACATGGCCAGCACCGCGTCCCAGCCGCCGCGCGCCGCGCGCGGGAAGAGGCCATCGGCGGGGAAGGGCCCCTCGGCTCGGACGCCAGCCGCGCGGGCACGCTCGATGGCGGGGGCGATTATCCGCTCCTCCTCGTCACCGAAGAGTCCGCCCTCGCCGGCGTGGGGATTGAGGCCGCACACGGCGATCCGGGGCCGGCGGATTCCGAACTGCCGCCGCAGCGCCTGGTCGGTGATGGTGAGCGTCTGCTCGATTCCACCGACGGTCAACCGAGAGGGCACGTCCTTGAGGGCGACGTGCGTCGTGGCGACGACCACCCGCAGCACCGGCCCCGCGAGCATCATCACCACCCGCTCGGCGCCGAAGCGCTCGGCGAGCAGCTCCGTATGGCCGGGGTAGGGCAGGCCCGCCTCGTGGAGCCCGGCCTTGGTGATCGGCGCGGTGCAGAGCGCTCCCGCCCTCCCGCCGCGCACCGCCTCGATCGCGGCGTCGAGGTAGGCCGCCTGTGCGAGCGCGCCTTCGCGGGTGGGCTTCCCGGGCCTCCGGTCACGGGCCGCGAGCCGCGATACCCGCACGAGCGCCCCAGACGCAGGCGCGTCGTCGCCCAGCTCGATCCGCGGCAGCCGATCGTCCACGCCGAGCGACATGCAGGCGCGGGCCCACACCGCCTCGTCGCCGAACACCAGCGGCCGCAAGGCGCTCTTCATGCCCCGCGAAGCGAGCGCCGCAGCGGTGATCTCCGCGCCGATCCCCGATGGATCTCCGAGCGACACGGCGACGGTGGGGCGCTCCGCACGGCGAGCGGCCATTCTCCGAGGAGGTGGCATGCGACGATCCTCCCGCGCGGCGGGCTGCCGCGAGAGCCGTTGCTTACCGTGGCGGGTGCCGCTTTGCACGCGCCAGCCCGCCGGGAATGTCAGCGCGGCCGAGGCGCGAGCTCCGCCATCGGGTAGTCGATGAGGGCGTCCTTCTTCAGGCTCTGCACGAAGCGGTCGGTCTGCCGCTCCATCTCCTCGCGGTACAGCGACTCCCGGATCTGCCCGGCGAGCTCGGCGAGCGGCTTCGGCGCCACCTTGCGACGCTCCTCCAGCTTGATCACGTGCCAGCCGAAGCGGGTGCGCACCGGATCGCTGATCTCGCCCGCCTTCAGCGCGAAGGCGGTCTGCTCCAGCTCGCGCACCATCTCGCCTCGCCGGAACCAGCCCAGATCGCCGCCGCTCGCCTTCGAGGGGCCGTCGGAGTTGTCGGTCGCGAGCGCGGTGAAGTCCGCGCCCTCTCTCGCGCGATCCGCCAGCGAGGCGGCGCGGGTACGGGCGGCCTCCACCGCGCCGGCGTCGGAGGCGTCGCTCACCATCACCAGGATGTGGCTGGCGTGGACCTCCTCCTCGCCTTTTTCGCCCGCGATCGCCTCGGCGTACCGGCGCTTCACCTCGTCGTCGCTCACCTTCACCTGGGAGCGCACCTTGAGGTTGATGAGCTTCATCTGCGCGAGCTGCCGCCGCAGGGTGTCGCGGTACTCGTCCCAGCCCATCCCCTGGCGCTCGACTGCGACGCGCAGCGCCTCCTCGGACGGGAGGCCGTTCTGCTTGATCACGTCGTCGATCGCCACCTGCAGCTCGGCGGGCGGCACGTCGATCGCGAGCAGCGTGAGCTGCTTGTCCATCAGCTTCTCGGCCACGAGCTCCTCCGCGGCGTCGCGCATGAGCACGGCCTCGGAGGCGCCCGGCGCCCGCAAGCGCAGAGACGCCGCCCGCTCCGCCACCTCGGAGAGCATGATCGGCTGGTCGTCCACCACGCAGGCGATCCGGTCGACCAGGGCGGCGTCGGCCGATCCGGCGATGGTGAGCAGCGCGAGGAGGGATAGGGCCTGGGTCTTCACTTTCTCACCACCAGCCGCGCCACGGCGGCGTCGTCGATGTGGATGCTGGCCGCCTTGCGGAGCTCTGCCACGAAGGTCTCCTGCGCGGCGGCCTCCTTCTCCCGGCGCAGCCGCCCCTCCGCCTCTTCGCGCAGCTCCTCGGGCTCGGGCTTCCGGGCGCCGCGGCGCTCCAGCACCTTGAACACGTGGAAGCCGAAGGGGCTGCCCACCACGTCGCTGAGCCTCCCGACCGGAAGCGAGAAGCAGACGTCGTCGAAGGGCGGGGGCATCTGCCCCCTCGCGAACCAGCCGAGATCCCCGCCGAGCTTCGCGTCCGGGGAGAGCGAGTGCTCCCGGGCGAGCTTGCCGAAGTCGGCGCCCCTGCGCAGCTCCGCCAGCAGGCTGCGGGCCTCCGCCTCGGTCTTCACCACGAGTTGCAGCGCGTGCACGCGCTCGGGCATCGAGAGCTCGTCGGGGTGGGCCTCGAGCCAGGCGTCCACCTCTGCGTCGGTGATCGCCACCCGGGAGAAGACCTCCTCCACGAAGAGCCGCTCCACCATCAGCCGCCCCTGGAGCCGATCGGCGAGCTCGGCGAGGGTGAGGCCCTCGGCGGCGAGCATCTCGTCGAAGGTGTCGCCGGGATAGTCGGCGCGCAGGCGCAGGACCGCCCGCTCCACCTCCTCGTCGGACACGCGGATGGACCGCTTGCGGGCCGCCTGCTCGAGGAGCTTGCGGTCGATCAGCTGGTCCACGATCCGCCGGCGGCTCTCCGCGAGGGCCGCCGGATCGTCGCCGCCGCCCGGGCGATCCCGCAGATCGATCGAGAGGGCCGCCCGAACCTCCGCCGCCGTGATCGGCTCGCCGTCGATCGATCCCACGTGCTCCGCCCGGCCCTGGGACGTGCTGCCCTGGGTGCAGCCGGCGATCAGGAGGAGGAGGAGGAGTGCGCTACCGCGGATCGACACGTCGAGAGCCCCGAAACGGCGCGCGCGGACACCCGCTCCCGGGCTCCGCGCGCACCTGCAAAGCGAACGACTTCAGATCACTTCGCCTCGGGCTTCGCTTCCGCTCCCTTGGCGGGGACCACGACCGGCTTCGCCGCGCCCTGGGCGGGCATCGCCTGGACCTGCTGGCGGGCGCCGCCAGGGGGCATCAGCCCCGGGGGGAGCTGCGGCGCACCCTCGGTGTTCACCTGGATCGAGGCGAGGAGCTCGTCGTTCACCTCGACCTTTGCGTTCTGCTTCAGGCCGTCCACGAAGGAGTCGAAGGCCTTGGTCCGCTGCTCGCGGGAGAGGCGGCTCTGGATCTGGTTCTTCACCGAGTCGAACGGGCGATCGAGCGCGTTCTGGCGGCCGGTCAGCTTGACCAGGTGGAAGCCCTTGTCCGTCTCCACCACCGTGGCGACGTCGCCGATCTCCTTCAGCTCGAAGGCGGCCTTCGACAGCTCGGCGCCCCAGGCGGTCGTGAGCTCCTCCTTCGTCTTGAAGGAGAGGTCGCCGCCGGCGCGCTTGGAGGCGTCGTCGTCGGAGCGCGTCTTGGCGAGCTCGGCGAACGCGTTCTTGTCGGCGTTCTTCGCCTTCACCGCGGCGAGGGCCTTGGTGGCCTCGCCGCGCACCTTCGCGCGGTTGGGATCCTGCTTCCCGGCGGCGAAGAACACGTGGGACACGCGGGCGCGCTCGGGCTTCACGTAGTCGGTGATGTTCGAGTCGTAGAACGCCCGCAGCTCGGTCTCGGGGATCTCGCCGACGTCCTTGGAGTCGTCGAACTCGGCCCGCATCAGCTTCTGGACCATGGTCTTCTTCATGGCCGTCTGCACTTCGGGATCGTTCTCGAGGCCCCGCTTCTTCGCCTCCTGCGCCAGCAGCTCGAAGCGGATCAGGTTGTCCAGGAACTCGCGCTTCCGTTCCGCCGCGTCGTACCGGGCGCGGATGAACGGGGCCTGCTCGTCCATCTTCGCCTTCAGCTCGTCGACGGTGATCGTGATGTCTCCGAGGGAGGCGACGACGTCGCCCGTCTTCTTCTGCTGCGCCGGGGCCTCGGTCTTCTCCTGGGCCGGCTGGCCACAGGCGACGAGGCTGGCAGCTGCCAACACCACGGCTGCGATGCTCTGAGCGTTCTTGATCATGGGATCTCTTACGGCTCCTTCCTTGCGACGCTGGATTCTCGGCGAAAGCTTGGGACGACTCGAGCGGCCGGGCGCTCGAACCCCGGAACCTGCCCGCCGATTCCCGAAACGGGTGGCGGGTTACGGGCGGCGGGCTAGTACGCGTCGTGCTATCACAAAGGGCCCATGGGTTTCAATGTGGACCCTCGCTCCGCGTTTGATTTTCCACTCTTTTTTTAGATGGAGAGCAGATGGCCGACCAGGCGCAGAACCCCCTGCTGCAGCTCGGGTACGATCTTCCCTTCGACCGGATCCGTCCGGAGCACGTGGAGCCCGGGATCCGCGAGCTCCTCGGACGTGCCTCCGCCGCCCTGGACGCCCTCGGCGCCGATCGCTCGGCCCGCACCTACGAGAGCACCCTCGAGGCCCTCGAGGCGGCCACCGAGCCGCTCGAGCTGGCGATGACGGTGGTGGGTCACCTCGAGTCGGTCGCCAGCACGCCCGCCCTGCGCGCCGCCTACAACGCGGTGCAGCCGGACGTGAGCGCCTTCTATGCGGGCATCCCCTTGCGCGAGCCGCTGTGGCGGGCCCTCTGCGACTTCGCCGCCACGGACGAGGCCCGCGCGCTCTCGGGCGCCCGGCGCCGCTTCCTCGAAAAGACCCTCGCCGACTTCCGCCGCCATGGCGCCGAGCTGGACCCCCAGGGGAAGGCGCGGCTGGAGGCGATCACCCGGGAGCTCGCGCAGGACACCAGCCGGTTCGCCCAGAACGTGGTGGACGCCACCGGCGCGTTCGAGCTGCTGGTCGACGACGAAAAGCGGCTGGCCGGGCTGCCAGGCTCGGCCGTCGAGGCGGCCCGGGAGGCGGCCAAGGCCAAGGGGGAGGAGGGCTGGCGCTTCACCCTCCACGCGCCCAGCTACGTGCCTGCCATGACCTACCTGGACGACGCCGCGCTCCGGGAGCGGATCTGGCGTGCGTACGACACCCGCGCCACAGGCGGCGACCACGACAACCGGCCGCTCGTCTCGAAGATCCTCGAGCTTCGCCGGGAGAAGGCGAAGCTCCTGGGCTTCGGGGACTTCGCCGACCTCGTCCTCGAGGATCGCATGGCCGGCAACGGCGCGAGGGCCCGGGAGTTCGTCCGGGATCTGCGCGAGCGCACCGAGCCGTTCTTCGCCGCGGAGAACGACGCCCTCCGGCGTTTCCGCGGAGACGGCGGCGAGCTCCAGCCGTGGGAGCTCGCCTACTGGGCGGAGAAGCAGCGGCGGGCGGCCTACGACTTCGACGAGGAGGAGCTGCGGCCGTACTTCCCGCTGGATCGGGTGATGTCCGGCCTCTTCCAGGTTGCGCATCGCCTCTACGGGATCCGCGTCGAGGAGCGGAAGGACGTGCCGGTGTGGCACCCCGACGTGCGCGCGTTCTCGATCCTCGACGCCGACGGCACACTGCTCTGCGGCTTCTACGCGGACCTCCACCCCCGCGACGAGAAGCGGGGCGGCGCCTGGATGAACGGCCTCATCACCGGGGTGCACCGGGAGGATCGGAGGTCGCCGCACCTGGGCCTCATCTGCGCCAACTTCACCACGCCCTCCGCCGACAAGCCCGCGCTCCTCACCCACCGCGAGGTGGAGACGCTCTTCCACGAGTTCGGGCACCTGCTCCACCACGCGCTGTCGCGGCCCGAGGTGCGCAGCCTCGGCGGCACCAACGTCGCGTGGGACTTCGTGGAGCTGCCGTCGCAGATCATGGAGAACTGGTGCTGGGAGCGGGAGGCGCTCGATCTCTTCGCGCGGCATTGGCAGACGGGCGAGGCGATCCCCGAGCCCCTCTTCCGGAAGATGGAGCGGGCGCGGAACTACCGCGCCGCCAACGCCATGATGCGCCAGCTCGGCTTCGCGCAGGTCGACCTCGACCTCCACGTGGCGTACGACCCCGCCAAGGATGGCGACGTGATGGCGTACGCGCGGCAGGTCCTCCAGCGGCACACCCCCGCGCCGCTGCCCGAGGACAGCGCGATGATCGCGTCCTTCGGCCACCTCTTCGCGAGCGGGGTGGGGTACGCCGCGGGCTACTACTCGTACAAGTGGGCCGAGGTGCTGGACGCCGACGCCTTCAGCCGCTTCCGCGAGGAGGGGCTCTTCGATCCCGACGTGGGCCGCGCCTTCCGCGAAGAGATCCTCTCGAAGGGCGACACGAAGGATCCCGGCGAGCTCTTCCGCGCGTTCCGCGGCAGGGAGCCAACGCTCGACGCGCTCCTCGAGCGCTCGGGGCTGGTGCACCGTCCCGCCTGATCCGTACGCGCACGTTTTCCCGGCCGACGATCTTGGGGTAGAAGGGGCAGCCGCCCGCCTCTTCGGGCTGAGACGAACGCTTGACCGATCTTCGCCGCCGCCCCGTCCGCATGACGCGCCCGATGCTCTTCTGGGCGCTCCTCCACGCCGCGCCGACCCTCGTCTTCTTCCACGGCGGCCTCAGCCGGGCGCTGGCGAACGTGCCCGGGGCGCTCCACGTCCCGCTCTGGATCGGCTTCGGCGTCGAGGCGCTCGCCCTCGCATTCGCGGTCTGGCTCCTCACCCTCCCGCTGCTGGCGACCGGTCGCCTGTACGCGTGGCTCGCGCCGCTGGCGGTGGGCGCGGCGACGCTGGCGCTGTACCTCGACAGCGTCCTCTACGACTCGCTCGGCTTCCACTTCAACGGCCTGATCCTCGACGTGGCGTTCCAGCCCGGCGCCCTCGACACCACCGGCCTCTCGCACACCGAGGTCGCCGCCTACCTGGGCGGCGCGGCAGGGCTCCTCGCGGTGGACGTCTTCGCGGGGAACCGTTTCATCCGGCGCTTCACCCCGACCATCGCCGCCTCGGGATCGCCGTTCGCGCCGCCGGCGGGCAGGGCGTGGCCGTGGGCCGCGGCGGTCGTGGTCCTGTGGGTCGCCGAGCGGCTGGCGATCGGCACGATGACCTTCTACGGCGGCCACGCGGTGCTCGCCGCGGGCACGACCCTGCCGCTCCAGCCGCCGGTGCGGCTCGGCGGCTTCCTCGAGAAGGTCACGGGCAAGCCGGCCATGTTCGGCGAGATCCTCGTCCGCGATCTGCCGCAGGCAGGCACCGCCATCGGCGCCCTCGATCCCTCCCAGGTGCGGTTCGACCGCAAGCCCGACGTCCTCTTCCTCCTCATCGAGAGCGCACGCGCGGACTTCTTCCAGCCGGACGTGATGCCCTTCCTCACCGAGCGCGCGAAGGAGGGGCGGGTCTTCCCCAGGCACTACAGCAGCGCGCCCTCCACGCACTTCGCGCTCTTCAGCCTCTTCTTCGGCCTGGACGCCCAGCGCCGCGACGCGGTCCTGGGCGCGGGGCGGGCGCCGCTCCTCTTCCCGGCGCTGAAGGCCAACGGCTACGCCACCTCCCTCGTCGCGTCCTCCACCGTGGACTGGATGGATCTCTCGGACACCGTCTTCCGCGACGTGAAGGACGATCTGCAGACCGGTCTGCCCGGAGGCAACTTCGAGAAGCGCGACGCGGTCATGATCGAGCGGGCGATGGAGGTCGTGCGGAACACGCCGGCGGAGAAGCCGCTCTTCCTCTTCCTCTTCTTCAACGGCACCCACTTCAACTACAGCTACCCGGAGCGCTCCGCCGTCTTCGCGCCGGCATGGAACGGCGAGGGGAGCCTGAAGGCCGCCACCGTCGACGCCGAGCTGCTGAAGAACCGCTTCCGGAACTCGCTCCACGAGGTGGACTGGAAGCTCGAGGAGTTCCTCCGTTTCTACGAGGACGCGCGGGGCGGCAAGCCGCTGCTCGTGGTGACCTCCGATCACGGCGAGGAGTTCCGCGAGCACGGCCGCGTGGGGCACGGGTCCGACGTCACCCGCGAGCAGGTCCACGTGCCCCTGGTTGTCGTCGACGAGAACATGCCACCCGGCGTGCACGAAGGCGTCACGGGTCACGTCGACCTGGTGCCGACGATCTTCTCGCTGCTCGGCGACGATCACGATCCGTCGCTGTACGCCGACGGGCTCCCGATGCACCACGCGCCCCCCGGTCGCTACGCCTTGGCCACGGTGGGCTGGGAGCCTCGCTTCGCCGTGATCGGAGAGGATCTCAAGGTGCGCTTCTATTCTCTCGACGCGGGCCTGGGCTCGGTGCAGGTGACCGATCCCGAGGATCGCGAGCTCCCCGACGGCAGGGCGCTGTTCGGCGCCAACGGGCCCAAGCTGCTCCAGCGCCTGCGCGGCGGCCTCGGCGCGCAGCCAGCAGCGTCGGTTGCGGGAGATTGAGAGTTCCTTTGGAAGAGCAAGCATTCAGCTCCGGGAAAGTGATGGGCGGGCGCCCGCTCCACCGGCTAGTATCGCCCGCGCCCCAAGGGGACATGACCGGGGCAAGGAGACGAGAATGAGCAAGCTGGGATGGGTTGTTCTCGCCATCGCGATGGCGGGGCTCGGTGGGTATGCCTGCGGTTCGGACGACGGCGGCAGTGGTGGGAACAACCCTGGGGGCGGCGGCCATTGCGTGACCGATCCCGAGGGTGCGGCGTGCGGGGAGTGTGGCATGAAGGCCCTTGTCTGTTTGGGGCAGGGCACTTGTGCCGACGAGTTCCAGGCCGTGGGTTCGTGCCTGCTCGCAAATTGCACCGGCGAAGAAGAATGCACCGCCTGCAACGGCGAGCAGACCGAGTACAGGGGCTGCCTGACCGCTAAATGTGAAGGCATCAAGGGCTGCTATTGATTCGAAAGATCGCCACCGTTGGCCACCCCGTCTTGCGGCAGGTGGCGAGAGAAGTGTCGCGGGAGGAGCTCGCCTCCCCCGCGACGCAGTCCTTCATCGACGACCTGATCGAGACGATGCGCGACGCCAACGGCGCCGGCCTCGCCGCCAACCAGGTCTACGAGCCGATCCGCATCTGCGCGATCGAGGTCGGCGACAACCCGCGCTACCCCTACAAGCCCAAGATCTCCCTCACCGTCCTGGTGAACCCGGTCATCGAGCCTCTCACCGACGAGACCTTCGACAACTTCGAGGGCTGCCTCTCGGTGCCTGATCTGCGCGGCGTGGTCCCCCGCTTCGTCGAGGTGCGGGTGCGGGCCTGGGATCGCCACGGGAACGAGATCGATCAGGTGGTCCGCGGCCTCTCCGCCGGCACGTTCCAGCACGAGACCGATCACCTCTTCGGCAAGCTCTTCCTCGACCGGGTGAAGGACACCTCCACCCTGTGCACCTGGACGAACTTCGAGCGGCACCACCGCGCCGCCTTCGTCGACCGCGTCCAGGCCCTGGTCGCCCGCTTCGGCTCCTGACCGGCCGTCAGAGCTCGATGAGCTGCGGCGTGCGGGCGGTGCCTGCGGTGCTCCCGGTGCCCAGCTCGCCCTCCGTGTTCGAGCCCCAGCAGTAGCCATCGGTGCCCGCCGCCTCGCAGGCGTGGAAGGCGCCCGCGGTGGCCGAGCCTCGTGGCGTCGTTCTTGGCTCTCGCTGTCCGTCCGGCGAAGATTGGAGGTTCAACTGTGTCCGCGGGAGCGGGCGACCGAAGGAGAAGTGCAAGGTGACCAAGAACCTCAAGTGGATCATCGTCGCGATGGCGGCAGCGGCGTTCGGCGGCACGGCCTGTGGGTCCGACGGCGGTGGCGGCGGTGGTGGCGGGAACGTCTGCGACGAGAGCTCTTCGGGCTTCGACGAGAACGCCTGCGAAGCGTGCCTGATCAACTTGATGGCTTGTGCGTGGGGCGGCACCTGCTCGGACGAAGTCGCAGCCGGGCGCACCTGCGTGAATTCCAATTGTGTCGCCGAGAAGGACACGGTCGATCAGTGCGAGGAGGCAGCGTACGACCCCTGCGCCGCCGCTCACCCCGACGATGACGACGCCTTCGACGCTTGCGTCGAAGCGGCATGCGAAGGGGAGAACGCCGCCCTGGACGCGTGCGGGCAGTCGAAGTGTTCCGCCGAACAGAGCGAGATCCTAGCCTGCTTCGAGCGCGATTGCCCCGAGGCCGCGGCCTGCCTCAGCTACTTCTGACGACCGGCCGATCACCGGCGAGGGCAACGTCGCGGCAGCGCGACGTCGCGGGCGGGGCCAGCCTCTCCCGCGACGCAGCCGAACCCATCCACCGCGCCCATGTATCCGAAGCGAGCACGCGGCTGGTCGTCCAGGAGTCGGATCGGCGATTTTTCGTCGACCCTCGCCGGCTGGACTCGATAGGCTCGTTCGCGAACTCGGCGGAGGGATCCATGCGAATCGTATCGAGCTGGTTGCTAGGAATGGCGCTCCTCGGACTCGTGGCCTGCGGGACCGATCCCGATGGAGGCGGACGCGGAGACATCTGCGACGAGGGCACCTCCGGATTCGACCAGGCGGCGTGCTTCGAGTGCTTGGACACCCTCGACACGTGCATGTTGGAGGGGCGGCATTGCGAGGCCGAGTACGTTGACGCGAGGGGATGTGTCCTCGGGAAGTGCCTCGACGAATTCAACGTCTTCGACCGGTGCACCAGCGAGGCCTTCGACCGCTGCTGGGACGAGCACGCAGGCGACCGGAAGGCCTTGGAAGCATGCACCGACGCGGCTTGCAAAGCGGAGTCCGCCTCCTTCGAAGGCTGCGGAATGGGGCGGTGCCACTCCCAGGCGAACACCTACGCCGGCTGCGTCCACCGGGCGTGCCCCGGCAGCTCCGCCTGCTTCGACGTCTTCTGACGGCCCCGTCAGATCTGGTAGTCGAGAGGCCCCTGATCGATGGGCCCGAGGCTGCGGCCTCGGTAGAGCAGGTAGGGCGGCTCGATCTGCACCCTGGTGCCCGGCGGGATGGAGCGGGTGAGCCAGACGTTGCCGCCCACCACGCTGCCCTCGCCGATCACCGTGTTGCCGCCCAGGATGGTGGCGCCCGAGTAGACGGTGACGCGGGCCTCGAGGGTGGGATGGCGCTTCACCGGGTTCCAGCCCGCGTCGCCGTGCTTCTCGACGCTGAGCGCGCCCAGGGTCACGCCCTGGTACAGCTTGCACCAAGGGCCGATCACCGCCGTCTCGCCGATCACCACGCCGGTGCCGTGGTCGATGAAGAGGCCGGGGCCGATGGTCGCGCCGGGGTGGATGTCGATGCCGGTGCGGCCGTGGACGTGCTCGCTCATCATGCGCGGCAGGAGCGGGACGCGCCGGGTGTGGAGGAAGTGCGCCACCCGGTGGATCCCGAGCGCGCGCACCGACGGGTAGGCGAGGAGCACCTCCACCACCGAGCGCGCGGCGGGGTCGCCCTCCACCGCCGCCTGTGCGTCCTCGTGGATCGTGTCTCGGATCGAGGGCAGCGCCTCCAGCAGCTGGTAGACGATCTCCGCCGCCTGGTCGCGGGCCGCGTCTGGTTCAACCACGTCTCCGGCAGTCTCGCAGCGCGCGGTGTGCTCGAGGCTCTTGGCGATCTCCTCCGTGAGGCAGGACGCGATTCGCGCGCACCGCTCCCCGATGCGGTAGCGCACGTTGCGGCCGCCGAGGCGCTCTCCCTCGAAGTAGCCGGGGAAGAGCACCGCCTCCAGCTCCTGCAGCACCTCCACCACCTGGGCCAGCGACGGCAGGTTGTGGCCCTCGATGTGGTTGATGCCGCCTCGTGAGGCGTACGAGTCGAGCAGTCCCTCGACCGCCGCCTCGAAGCGTGGATCCCTAAGCCCTCGCACCAGCGAGCTCCTCCTCGAAGCTGGCGAAGGAGCTCCAGTAGCGCTCCCCCGTGTCCGGGAGGACGCAGAGGACGGTCTTGCCGGGGCCCAGCCGCTTCGCGACCTTGCGCGCGGCAACGAGCGCCGCGCCGGAGGAGATCCCTACCAGCAAGCCCTCCCGGCGGGCCAGCTCCCTCGCCGCCAGATACGACTCCTCGTCGCCCACGTCGATCACCTCGTCGTAGACGCCGCGGTCGAGGATCGACGGCACGAAGTTGGCGCCGAGTCCCTGCACGCGGTGGGGGCCGGCCTTCCCCTCGGTGAGCAGCGGCGAGCGCTTCGGCTCCACCGCGATCACCTGGATCGACGGCTTTTTCTCCTTGAGCACCTGGCCCACGCCGGTGACCGTGCCGCCCGTGCCGATGCCGGCGACGAAGGCGTCCAGCTTCTCCAGCGGCACCGCCCGAAGGATCTCCGCGGCGGTGGTGGTGCGGTGGATCTCCGGGTTGGCCGGGTTGTCGAACTGCGCCGGCATGAAGCCCTGGCCGTCGAGCTCCGCCAGGAGCCGCTTCGCCTCCTCCACCGCGCCGTTCATCCCCTTGGCGGGCGGCGTGAGGACGAGCTCCGCGCCGTATGCGGCGAGGATCCGGCGCCGCTCGATGCTCATGCTCTCGGGCATGGTGAGCACCAGCCGGTACCCCTTCACCGCCGCCACCATGGCGAGGGCGATCCCCGTGTTGCCGGACGTTGGCTCCACGATGGTCATCCCGGGCTTCAGCCGGCCGTCGCGCTCGGCGGCTTCGATCATCGCCTTGCCGATGCGGTCCTTCACGCTGCCGGCGGGGTTGAAGGACTCCAGCTTCGCCAGGATGTCCGCCTCGTCCGGCGCCTTCAGCCTGCCGAGCCGGACGATGGGCGTCTCGCCCACGAGCTCGATGATGTCTTCATGGATCCGATCGTGATGCATGGCGGCTCCTCGCTGGCCCCGAAAAGCCGAGGCTTTTCCGTTATAGCGGATGAACATCCGTTATCGCCAGCTAATGCGATCACGGCAGGATCTTCCGCAGCTCGCCGCTCGCCGCGTCCACCACGAGGACGGATCCATCCCTAGCCACGGCGAGGCCCACGGGCAAGCCGAAGCGCGCGCCCCCGACGCCCTCGCCCGCCGCCGTCTCCACCCGGGTGGACGCAGCGTCCGGCCCGGGGACGATCCGCCGCACGGTGCGCCGCGCCGGCTCCCCGATCCAGAGGGCGCCGGCTGCCCACGCGGCGCCGCCCTGGGGCGACAACCGCGCCTCCTCGCCAGAGCCGTCGCCGGCGCCGGGGGGACCATTCACCAGCGTGGTCACCTCGCCGTCCGGGGCGACGCGTCGGATCGTGCCGTAGCCTGTGTCCACGACGTACACCGTGCCGTCGGGCGCCGCCGCCACGGCGGTCGGGTAGGAGAAGGCCGTTGCCAGCGCGGGCCCGTCCTCCGGGCTGGTGCCCCCGCCGGCGAGGGTGGTGGTGGATCCGGACTTCGGATCGAACCGGCGGATGAGCCCGTTCCCCGCGTCCGCCACGAGGAGATCTCCGGTCCTGGGATCGATCGCGAGGCCCATGGGCAGGTTGAACCGCGCCTGGCCGCGCCCTCCGTCGCTCCGTCCCGGCTGTCCCATCGCGCCGGCGGCGGTTCCCACCGTCACGGTCGACGCCCCGGTGACGGCGCGGATGCAGTGGTTTCCGGTGTCGGCCACGTAGACGACCGAGCCGACCGCCACCGCCGAGGTCGGCCCGAAGAAGCGCGCCTGCAAGGCGGGGACGCCGTCGTAGGCGGGATCGGCGGAGGCCACGCCATCCCCTGCCAACAGGTACGAGGAGCCGTTCCGCTCGACGGCGAGGAGCTGGTGGCGACGGGGATCCGCGACGACGACGAGGCCGTCGTCGGTCTCGGTGACGCCGGTGGGGTTGCCCAGGCCCTCCGCCAGCGTGAAGACGGAGGCGGCGGGCGTGCCCTCCCGCTTCGAGGGCGGCAGGGGAGATCCGGAGCCGACGCCGCCCGGCACCTCCAGGCCGGTGGCCTCGCGGATCACGTTCGCCGTCATCCGCTCCACCCGCGGATCGGCGACGCCCGGCTGCCCGAGACCGTAGGACCACTCGATGCTCGCCGACGAGAAGACGAGGGCGCCCGAGAGCGCGCGGTAGCTCGCCGCCTCGCTGACGCCGGGGACGCCGAGCACGTCCAGCACCGGCGATCGCGACACCACCCGCAGTCCGGGTGGCTGCGCCCCGTTGTCGAAGGTCCGGTCGTACTCGTAGCCGACGAGCGAAGGGATGGCGTCGCCGTTCGCCAGTCCCGTGCCCTCGTACAAGAAGTGAGACGCGTCGATCACGATCCACGGGCCGGAGATCCGCAGCCACGACTCGTACATCACGCCCACGAGCGCGTTCTCCGGCCTGCCGAGCGCGCCCCGCCACAGCCCCGTGCGATCCGGCCCCGTCACCGGATCCTTCGCCGCGTCGCCCTTGTAGGAGATCTGCGTGCGGGGGTTCCCGGGCCCGGCCTCGTCGGCGAAGCGGATCTTCCAGTAGCCGGTGTTGGCGCCGAAGAAGAGGATGGAGACGCCGCGATCCCGGGCGGCCTCGATGGCGTCGCGCTCCTCCAGGGTCCAGTACTCGTCGTGGCCCACCGAGAGGAACGCCTGCCCCCTCCCGAGGCGCTCGAGGTCGCCGCGGGAGACGAGGGCATTGGTGGTGTAGCTCACGTCGTAGCCGTACCTCTCCAGGAACCGGGCGAGGTGGACCTCGTAGCGGAGCATCTGCCCGGACCCGGCGTCGGTGTCGTAGGGGCGATCGAAGCTCGCCATCACGGCGCGACCGAACGCCGTGGACTTCACCTGGTCCTTGTAGAGCGACGTGCCGCCCCACGCGTTGTAGGCCTGCCAGGTGGTCACGCTCGCCTGGAAGAGGAGGCGGGGCGCGCGATCGTCCTTCACCACCAGCGGCAAGAGGCTGTGGACGCCGTCGGCCCGGGAGAGCTTGAGCACATACAGGCCCGACACCGCGTCGGCAGGGATCCCCACCGCCACGCTCACGGGCCAGGCGCAGGCGACGAGGCCCGTACCCTGTTGGACGGGGCAGCGGGGCTGGGGCGCCACGGACACGCCGGCCCCCTTCGCGACGAGCCTCGCGCCGCTACCGCCGTACCAGCCCATCCGGTACAGCGCCCAGTCGACCATCGCGGCCGGCGACGCCGACGCCTTCACGCCGACGATCTCGCCCGCCCGTGCGGAGGAGCGATCGGCGTACGCCTCCAGCTCCTCGCCTTGAGCGGGCGTGCCGCTGCGCCAGCCCGGATCTCCGGGGAGGGCGTTCTCGTCGAGGATCGGGTTGCCGCCTCCCAGGCGGCCGGAGTCGGTGCCATGGCCGACGCCCGGGCTGCCGGAGCAGGAGAGCAGGGTCAGGGCCGCCACGAGGAAGAGCGCTCGCACGATCGGCACCCTACGGATCGGGGCCCGGCCAGCCCACCTCCCCGACAGGTGCGGCGGGCATCGCCGCCCTCCGTGTCGACCCTACGTCTCCGACCGATCGGCCTCGCGGCGATCGCGGTGGATCCAACCGGCCCCCGCCGCGCGCAGCCGCTCGAAGAGGCGCGCGGGGCCGTGGGCGTCGAGGAACGCGGCCTCGCCCTCCGTGATCGGGACCATCCAGAGCATCGTCACCGGATCTCCCTGGAAGGGCGGCAGGTCCACGCGCGGCGCGCCAGGCGGGTCGCGCCACAGGATCACCCGCGGAAAGCGCGTCCCGGACGGGCCGGCCGGCAGGTTTCCGCAGCCGATGGTGTGGCCCTCGCCGAGCCACGCGTAGCGATCCCAGGGAAGGGTCGCCTGGGCGCTCACGTAGGAGATCAGCGGCTCCAGGGGCTCGGGCGCCAGGGCCCGATCGATCGCGAGGCCCAGCTCGACGCGGCGGCTCGCCACCGGATCGTCCGCGTGGCGATCGGCGAGGGGCTGGGGCCGGAGCGACATGCCGCCGGTGCAGATCGCGAAGTCGTCGCCCCGCTCGAACAGGGTCACCGAGCGCGGCGGCCACTGCTCGGGCGGCGTGGAAAAGTAGCGCCCGTGGGGGCCGAGGGCCTGCTCGAGCGCCTGCATCAGCCCCTGCTGGATCGCGGGCCAGGGGTTCTCGTCCCACGACGCCCAGAACCGCGCCGCCCGCGCCATCCGCGCGAAGATCCCGTGGTGATCGTGGTCGGGGGAGCCGAGCGGCTCGCAGAGGATGCTCTCCAGGGCGCAGTCGCGGGCGTAGCCGGGGAAGCCGTTCACCCCGCTCCAAGGCGGGATCACCGCGAGGACGTCGCCGTTCTCCAGCAGGGCGACCGCGTCCCCCTCCTCCAGCCACAGGAGCTCGAGGGCCTTGGTTTCCAGGGGCCTGCCCGCCTCGGGATCGACGCAGTAGCGCGCAGGGAGCATCGGCGCGAGGCCCGCCTGCATTCGCTCGACCTCCATCATCGCCGGCGCCTGCTTGCGGTTGCGCACCCAGCAGGATCGGACGCCGAAGCCGCTCTCCTCCGTCCCCTCCAGGTAGAGGTGGACCGAGCGGCCGTCGTCCTCGACGATCGCCTTCACGTTCCCGTTGGGGCCCTGCTGCTCCAGCAGGATCTTCGCCTCGCTCATGACGCTCCCGGTTCGATCGGATCGCGGGGGATATAGCTCCGCCTCCGACGGAAATCCGGTGAATATCGCCGGCCGCTCTGCGTCATCCCCGCGCAACTCGGACGTTTTCCGCAGGCGCCCGCTCGGCCGATCGTGGGAAAACGGACAGCCTGGAGATACACTCGGGGTCCGCCAGGGGGCCCCACACCCACAGGAGCAGAAACGGACATGATCGGTACCCGCAAGATCCATGGCGCGCTCGCCGCGCTCGTCGCGCTCGCCGCCACCTCGTGCGCCGGCCCCACGGCCGTCCGGGGTGGGCACGGGACGGACCTCCCGAACCTCGACAAGGCGGCCATGAGCACCGGCCTCGACAAGATGGATCTCGACTACCTGATGAAGGAGAACCTCGACAAGATGTTCGCCTCCCGGGCGTGGTCGCGCTTCCGCGGCGCGCAGGACGCGCCGGTCGTCGCCATCTGGCCCATCCGCAACGACACCACCGAGCACATCGAGAACCAGCTCAACACCCTCCTCGCCACGGTGGAGAGCCGCATGGTCGAGAGCGGCGACGTCCGCGTGGTGAGCCGCGAGCGGCAGCGGGAGATGGCCCAGGAGGTCGGCCTCCAGAACACGAACGCCGTCTACGACCCGGCGATGGCGGCGCGGCTGTCCAAGCAGGTGGGCGCCCAGTACTTCCTCACGGGCAAGGTCCAGGCGGTGGACGAGCGCGCCGAGGGCGAGCGCCGCGTGCAGTACACCCTCACGCTGCAGCTCATCGAGGTGGAGACGAGCGTGATCGAGTTCCAGAACTCCACCGCCCGCACCAAGGCGATCGTCCGCTGATTTTTGGCCCTCTTCGCGCCGGCGCAGCGGTGGGGATCCATGCCTCCCGCGGGCCGGCGCGTCGCCCTTGGAGCGAATCGGCATGAAGCTTCGGCTGGCCGCCGTGGTGGCGATCGCGTCCCTGTTGGGCACGGGCTGCGCCACCTACACCGATCGGAACCGGGAGGCGCGGCTCGCGCTCCAGCGGGGCGATCTCGCCGGGAGCGAGGCGAAGTTCAACTCGCTCCTGGGCGTGGAGAGCAGCCGGGACCTCCCGAAGAAGTGGGGGAGCGAGACGGCCCTCACCATCCTCGAGCGCGCCACGGTCCTCCAGGCGCAGCGGGAGTACCGAGTCAGCGCCCGCGACTACACCGCGTCGGAGAAGGAGCTGGAGATGCTCGATCTCGCCAACGACACGGCGGGCTCGATCGGCCAGTACATCTACAGCGACGACGCCACCCGCTACAAGACGACCCCCACCGAGAAGCTGCTGCTCAACGCCTTCAACATGGTGAACTACCTCGCCATGGACGACCTCTCCGGCGCGCGGGTGGAGGCGCGACGGTTCGAGGTGATGCGCAAGTACCTGCGCGACTGGGACCCCGGCGAGAGCCATGGCGCTTTCGGCGCGTACCTGGCCGGCTTCGTCGCCGAGAAGGTGGGCGAGCCCGACGAGGCGCTGCGCTACTACGACGAGGTGCTGGCGGAGAGCAGCGCGCCCTCCCTCCACGCGACGATCCGCCGCCTCGCCCTCGTGGCCCCCTACCGGACGCCGCGTCTGAACGCCGTGATCGACGCCGGACCCACGCCCTCCACCGCGGCGCCTCCCACCGAGATCCTCCTGGTCCTCAAGACGGGATCGGCTCCCCACAAGGAGGCCAAGCGCATCCCGGTGGGCCTCGCCATGGGCATGGCCGCCAACTACGTCACCGGCGACACCAAGATCCTTGAGTATGGCGCCCTCAAGTTCGTCTCGTATCCGGAGCTGGTCCCGGCCCGGGAGTCGTTCGGCGGCGCCTCGGTGCGCGTCGACGGCGCCCCCGTCCCCGTGGATCGGGTCACCGACGTCTCCAGGGAGATCGTGGCCGAGTACGAGAAGGTGAAGCCCAAGATCATCGGCTCGGCCCTGACGCGGCTCATCGTCCGGGCGGCTGCCGCGGAGACGGCCCGAGCGGCGGGTCGCCAGCACAGCGGGGGCCTCGGGCTCCTGGCCGCCTTGGTGGTCGAGGGGACGATGGTTGCCCTCGACAAGCCGGACACCCGGAGCTGGACGACGCTCCCCGCCAGGGTGGAGCTGGCCCGGGTCCAGGTCCCCGCCGGCACTCGGGAAGTCGAGATCGAGCTCTACGGCAGGGCGCCGACCCGCGTCCGCCGGCAGGTCGAGGTGCGGGAGGGCGGCTTCGCGGTGGTGGATCTGACCACGCTCCGCTGAGGGCCTGGACGGGCCTGGCGGGCCGATCCGGCGACGAGGCTCGCCGAAAATCCGATGATTTGATCGGATTGTCGGCCGCGCCGGTCTCGGGTATCGTGCGGGGCAACACGCACACGGCCGTTTTGCCGCTTCCGGAGATGCCGCATGAGCCGCATGAAGATCCACTCGCGTCCGCTCGCTCTGCTCGGTGCCCTCGTCCTGGGGATCACCGCGTGCGGCGGGGACGACGAGGAAAAGCCGGTTCCGCAGCCGGAGATCCTGAATTTCACCGCGTCGACGGACGCCGTGAGCCTGGGCGGGGAGGTCGAGCTCCGCTGGGAGACCCGGAACGCCGTCGAGGTGAAGATCATCGACGGCAGGAACCTCCCCGTGGACCTGGACGAAGGCTCCTCGCCGGCAGAGGGCGCCGTGATGGTGAAGCCCCCGTCCACCACCACCTACCGGCTCATCGCCCTGGGGGCCGACGGCAGCTCCGTGTTCTCCGAAGACGCGCCAGTGCGGATCATCCCCTTCCCGCCGCCGGTGATCGATTCATTCACGGTGTCGCCGGATGAGGTGGGGTTCGGCGCTGCGGCGCTCCTCGAGTGGACGACGACCAACGCCGTCTCCGTCTCGATCATCGACAACTTCGGCCGCGTAATCGACATCGGTGACGCCTCCCCCGACGCTGGCTCCGTCGAGGTGCACCCCAAGGCCGACACGACCTACACGCTCACGGCCTTCGGCCGGGGCGGCGACAAGACCAGGAAGGACGCCCCGGTCCGGATCGCCCAGAGCCCCACCGTCTCGATCAAGGCGGCGAAGAGCACGATCACCTACGGCGAGTCCACCGAGCTCATCTGGTCCGCCACCCTCGCGGACCACGTCCTCGTTCAGCCCGAGGGCGGCGCTCCCCTCGTCGACTCCGAGTCCAACTCGGGATCGGTCGTGGTGCAGCCCAGCCAGTCGACGATCTACGTGATCTCCGCGACCGGCAAGGGTGGCACCCAGAGCTCGTCCGTGCCCGTGTTCGTCGCGCCGCGGGTGCAGTCCTTCACCCAGAAGGACGCCGCGCCCGTCCGCCCCGGCGAAGAGGTGACCATCGAGTGGGAGGTCGTCGGCGCCAGCGCGATCACGATCACCAACGAAGCCGGCTTCACCTACGAGGCGACCCCCGCGCAGCTCGTCCGGGGCTCGATCAAGGCGCGGGTGGCGACCACCGGCATGTTCCTGCTCATCGCCCGGTCCGGCAACGCCGAGAGCCGCAAGCACCTCCCGCTCGAGCTCTCGCCCGAGCCCGCGATCCGCAGCTTCACCGCCACCCCCGACAGCGTGTTCGCCGGCGATACGGCGACGCTCTCGTGGTTCATCGACGGCGCCTCTGAGATCACGATCGAGGTCCGCCCCGACGGCCTCTCCGAGTTCAGCAAAGGCAGCTACCTGGACACCGCCCGCCTCTCGGCCAGGCAGGACAGCATCGACGTGGTCGTGGAGGAGGGCACGACGTACCGGCTGACGGCGAAGACCGGCGTGTACGAGTCCAAGCTGGACACGTACGTCGGCCTGCGCTGACCTCCTTCGGGGATCAGCCGCCGACCCGGGACATCTCCACCTTCGGCGCCAGCGCCAGCGCGCTGGTGCCGCGAAGCTCCGAGTAGCGGTCGTCCCGCCTCGACCAGATCGCCTCGAGGAGGCGCGCGACGCCCTCTTCGCCTTCGCGGCGAAGCGTGGCCCGCAGGTCATGCCCCGCGGACGCGAAGAGGCAGGTGTAGAGCAGGCCCTCCGCGGAGAGCCGAGCCCTCGTGCACGAGCCGCAGAACGGCTCGGTGACCGACGCGACGATCCCGACCTCGCCGCTGCCGTCGGCGTAGCGCCATCTCCTCGCCACTTCGCCGTGCCGCTCGGGCGCAGCCGCCTCGAGCGGGTGGACGCCCCGTCCCACCATCGCGAGGATCTCGGCGGCCGGCACCACCTGGCTCGGGTGCCAGCCGTTCGTCTCGCCTACATCCATGTACTCGATGTATCGGAGTGAGACACCGGTCCCGCGGAACCGCGCCGCCATGGGCACGATCGCGTGCTCGTTGATCCCTCGTCGCACCACCATGTTCACCTTGAGGGGCGCCAGGCCCGCCCGGGCCGCGGCCTCGATCCCCGCCAGGACCGGCGCCACCTTTGCGCCCACGCCGTTCATGCGACCGAAGGTCTCGTCGTCCAGGGCGTCGAGGCTCACGGTCACGCGGCCGAGCCCTGCGCCGGCGAGCGCGGGGGCGAGCCGCGCCAGGTGGGCGCCGTTCGTGGTGAGCGCGAGATCCAGGAGCCCCTCGATCCGCGCCAGCCGCTCGATCAGGCCGGCGATCCCCTGCCGGAGGAGCGGCTCCCCTCCGGTGAGGCGGATCTTCTCCACCCCCAGCCGAACCGCCACCCTGGCGATGGCCTCGATCTCGCCGTCGCCCAGCAAGGACGCCCGGGGAAGGAACGGATGCCGCGGTCCGAAGCGCTCCGCCGGCATGCAGTAGGTGCAGCGGAAGTTGCACCGATCGGTGACGGAGATCCGCATGTCCCGGAGCGCGCGGCCGCGGGAGTCCATCGTCGCCTTGCGGTCCAGCCGGATCGGTTCCAACCAACGCCTCCCCGACGGTCCCGCGCCGGACGCGTGCGGACAGGGAGGTGCCTGCCCGTCCGCCAATCCCCCAGCTTAGGGATCGAGGGCCCCGTTCGGGAAGGGCCGCGCTGGAAAACGCCTGGCCCGCCGTGCGATACACCGCCGCATGTCGTCCGACAGACGCTGGAACCCGGGGATCGCGCCAGCGATCGGCGCCTACCTCGCATGGGGCGCCTTCCCGCTGTACTGGAGGCTCCTCGAGGACGTCTCCCCCTTGGAGATCGTCGCCCACCGCGTGGTGTGGTCCTTCGTCTTCGTCGCCTTGCTCGTCTCCTGGAGCAAGCGATGGCCGGCGCTCCTCACCGCCCTCCGGAGCCGGCGCGTGCTCGTGGCGATGGCGGTGAGCACCGCGCTCATCTCCTCGAACTGGCTCCTCTTCATCTGGGCGGTGAACAGCGGCCACGTCACCGAGGCCAGCCTCGGCTACTACATCAACCCGCTGGTCAACGTGCTGCTGGCGCGCGTCGCGCTGGGGGAGCGGCTGCGCCCGGTGCAGCTCATCGCGGTGGCCCTCGCCGCGGCCGGCGTCGTCAACCTGGCGGCCCAGGCCGGCGGCTTCCCCTGGGTCGCGCTCACCCTCGCCGCGTCTTTCGGCGTCTACGGCCTCGTGCGCAAGCTCGCGCCCGTGGAGTCGCTGGAGGCCCTCGCCATCGAGACCGGCCTCGCCGCGCCCTTCGCGCTGGCGTTCATCGCGTGGCTCCAGGCCAGCGGCGGCGCGAGCTTCGCCGCGGGCGCGACCGACACCGCGCTCCTCGTGGGCGCGGGCGTCACCACGGCGCTGCCCCTCCTCTGGTTCGCGAGCGGCGCCCGGAAGCTGCGCTACACCACCATGGGGATCCTCCAGTACATCGCGCCCACCGGCCAGCTCGCCTGCGCCGTCCTGGTCTTCGGCGAACCATTCACTTCCGCACACGCGATCACCTTCTCGCTCATTTGGGCGGCGGTGATCCTGTATGCCGTGGACGGGATCCGCGCCGCAGGGGCGGCGGAGCGCCTGAGCGCACCAGCGGGCCAGTGAGAGCCCGTCGGAATGCACGGGCCCGGTTGCGCGGGGATGGGCGTCGCTCTATGGTGCGCGCCCCAAACTTTGGAAGGTGGCAAGCAATGAAGGTGACGAACGGCGTGGTGGTCTCCCTGCAGTACACCCTCACCGACGGCAGCGGTGAGGTGCTCGAGAGCAGCGTGGGAGGCGAGCCGCTCGCGTATCTCCACGGCGAGGGCGAGATCGTCCCCGGCCTCGAGAAGACCCTCGAGGGCCAGGAGATCGGCTTCAAGACCAAGGTCACCGTCCCCGCCGCCGAGGCATATGGCGAGCGAGACGAGGACGCCGTGATCGAGGCCCCCAAGGACGAGCTCCCCGAGGGCCTCGAGGTGGGCGAGGAGGTCTTCGGCGAGGATCCCGACGGCGAGCCGATCTCCTTCACCGTTCTCAAGCTCACCGAGAACGGCGCGATCCTCGACATGAACCACCCCTTCGCCGGCAAGGACCTCACCTTCGACGTGGAGATCATGGGGCTGCGCCCCGCCACGGAGGAGGAGATCGAGCACGGCCACGCCCACGACGGCGGCTGCGAGGACGAGTTCGAGGACGAGCAGGCGGAGGACTGAAGCGCGATGGCAACGGCGCTCGTCACCGGCGCCGGCGTGCGGGTGGGGAGGGCGATCGCCCTCGCCCTCGCCAAGGCCGGCTACGACGTGATCCTCCACGTCCACCGGAGCAGGCGTCCGGTCGAGGAGCTGGCGAAGGAGATCCGATCCCTCGGGCGCGAGGCGTTCGTGGTCACCGCGGACCTCTCCGATCCCGACGAGGTGGAGCGGCTCGCCCAGGGGGTCGCGGCCATGCACCCCTGCCTCGATCTCGTGGTGCACAACGCCGCGATCTTCGAGGCGGTGCCCTTCGAGTCCATCGATCACAGCGCCTGGCGGGAGATGCAGGCCATCAACCTGGAGGCGCCGTTCTTCCTCACCCAGGGCCTCCTCCCGTCGCTGCGCGCCGCCGAGTCGCCCTCGGTGATCCACGTCACCGACATCGGCGCGGAGAGGCCGCTGTCCGGCTACGCCCACTACTCCGTGAGCAAGGCGGGGCTGGCGATGCTCACCAAGGCCCTCGCGGTGGAGCTCGCCCCTCGGATCCGGGTGAACGCGGTGGCGCCGGGCACGGTGGTCTTCCCTGAGGACTACGGGCCGGCCGAGCGGGAGGCGATCCTGAAGCGGATCCCGCTGGAGCGCGAAGGCTCCGCCGACGACGTCGCCAAAGCCGTCGTCTTCCTCGCCCGCGACGCGCCTTACGTCACCGGGCAGGTGATCCGCGTGGACGGCGGGCGAAGCACGCCGCTCTGATCTCGCCGCGCGCGCCCCGCTCGCTGCGATCTTCGAAGGATCCTTGGTGTACGCTCTCGGGCCGATGCCTACCCCCTTGGACGTCATCGAGATCAACGGCCTGCGCGCCGACTGCATCGTCGGCGTGTACCCGGCCGAGCGCCGATCCGCGCAGCCGCTGGTCGTCGACCTGTCGCTCGCCTTCGACACCCGCCGGGCGGGGAGGGAAGGGAGCCTCGAGGCCAGCATCGACTACGCCCGCCTCGCCGGCGAGGTGCGGTTCCTGCTCGCGGCCTGCCACTTCCACCTCCTGGAGAGCGCGGCGGAGGCCCTGTCACGATACGTGCTGGCACCTCCTACCAAGGACGCCCCGCGGGCGCAGGTGACGGAGGCGATGGTGCGGCTCACCAAGCCCAACGCGCTCCCCGGTGAGGCGTTGCCCTCCATCCGGATCCACCGCAAGGCGGCGGAGACGAAAATAGAGGTGGAGAAGAACGACTTCGGCGAGGTCGACGTGATCCACGAGACCGAGGGCTGCGGGGTCTACCGGCTGCGCGTGGCGCCGGGGCGCGCCATCCCCACCCACCTCCACCGCACCATGGACGAGTGGGAGCTGGTGCTCGGCGCGGGCCTGCTGCTGCAGGGCCGGCCGGTGGCTCCGGGCAGCGCGTTCCAGTGGCCCAAGGAGTTCCCCCACCGCTACGACAACCCCACCTCCACCGAGCAGACGGTGCTCTGCGTGGATCGCCCCAGGTTCATCCCCGAAGACGAGGTGGAGGTCCCGGTCCCCGTCGCCGAGCTCCGCTGGATCGAGCCGACGACGTTCTACTCTGCGGAGGCGGTGGCGCTCGCAGCGGGACGGAGGGAGGGCTGATGGCGCCGCCGGAGCCCGGGACGAGGCGGGTCGTCGTCACCGGCGGCGGCAGCGGCATCGGCAGGGCCGTGGCGCTGCGCCTCGCCGCAGCCGGAGGGAGCGTGGCGGTGGTCGGGCGGCGGCCGGAGCGCCTCGCCGAGACCGCGGCGCTCGCTCCGGGACGCATCCACCCGCTCGTCGGAGACCTCGCGTCCCCGCCCCAGCGCGCCGATCTCCTCGCGCGGAGCAGGGAGCTCCTCGGCGGCCTCGACGGCCTCGTCCACGCCGCCGGGATCGCCTCGCACCGAGCCCCCGGCCGGATCGACGAGGACGGCCTCCGGTCGATGCTCGAGGTGAACCTGGTGGCGCCGCTGCGCCTCGGCGAGCAGGCCCTCGAGCACCTGGAGCCGGGCGGCGGCGTCGTCTTCGTCTCCTCCACCCTCGCCATGCGGCCGATCGAGACCAGCGCCGTCTACTCGGCGGCGAAGGCGGGAATGGACGCCGCCATGAGGTCGCTCGCCATCGCCGGGGCCCCGAAGGGGATCCGCTTCAACTCCGTGGCGCCGGGGCTGGTGGACACCGAGATGATCCGCGAGCTGCGCCTCGCCCCCGGCGAGCGTGAACCCGAGGCGAAGGACGAGCGGGTGCGAGAGCAGGTCGCCGCCCTCGCGGGCCTCGCACCCCTGGGAAGGCTCGGGACGCCCGACGAGATCGCCGTCGCCATCGTGCACCTCCTCGCCGCGCCGTGGACCACCGGCTCCGTCCACGTGGTGGACGGCGGGCTGATGCTGCGCGGTTGATCGCTGCGTTTCCTGGGGGTGAGGGTCGTACGATCGGGTGCCGCCGGCCCGTTTGGCTGCGCCTCAATTCGCCAGGAGGGACAGCGGCCTGGAATCCCGCGCCTCCTCGCCGTTGTCCACGGTGAGCACGAAGACATACTCGCCTGCGACCTCCGGCACGAAGGTGGCGACGGCAGCTCCCGCATTCCTGATGTCGATCGACACGGACCCCGGCGACTGCACGCACCGCCAGGAGAAGGTGAGCGTGGCGCCCCCCGGATCACTGCTGGCGCTGCCGTCGAGCGTCACCGTCTCGCCCACCTTCACAATGCGATCCCGCCCCGGCTCGGCGACCGGCACCGAGCGCACGTGCACCGAGAGGCCGTCGGTGGCGCGGCGGCCCATCCCGTCGCGGAGCTCGAGCACGATCCTCCACGACCCCACCTCGTCGGCGGGCCAGAACGCCTTCCGCTCGCCGTTCCGCTCCGGTCTGCGGACCTCGCCTCCGGGGCCCTCGACCCTCCAGTCGAACTCGAGCTCCCCGGGGCCGGTGCTGGCGCTCGCGTCGAAGGTGAGCAGATCGCCGAGATGGGCGAACGCAGGACCCGAGATCCGCGCGACGGGGAGCGGCGGATCCGCAGGCGCCCCGTCGTCGTCCCCGCCACAGGCGGCGAAGGCGAGCAGCGCCGCGAACATCGAGAGTCGAGCGATCTGCTTCATCCCGGTCCCTCGCAGGGCGAAGGGTGAGAGACGACTCTATCTCAGGAGCCGCAGCGGGCGAGAACCCGCAGCGCCCGCCTCGACTCGTCCAGCAGCTCCTCGACCGTGGGCGACGCCGACGTCCGCACCACGAGCTTCATCTCCGGCGTGAGCCGATAGGTGCCCCCATCACCCACCAGGGCGGCGACCTTCACCGGATCCAGCGCGGCGTCCGGCCCCAGGGTGATCACCAGCCGCGACGGCCCCGACTCCAGCGCCCGCAGCCGCAGCGCCCGCAGGTCCGCCTTGATCGCCATCACGCCGCAGAGCGCGTCCACCTCCGGCGGCGGCGTCCCGCAACGATCGATCAGCTCCTCCCGCACCTCGTCGATTTCGTGGTCGTCGTTGGCCTGGGAGAGCTTCTTGTAGAAGAGCAGCCGCTGGTGCACGTCGGGGAGGTAGTCGTCCGGCAGATACGCGGGGACGGGGAGCTGCACCTCGGGCTCCACCACCTGCTGCACCGGCTCGCCCCGCAGCTCCGCCACCGCCTCCTCGAGCAGCTCGGCGTAGAGGTCGAAGCCCACCGCCTCGATCTGCCCGGACTGCTTCGCGCCGAGCAGGTTGCCCGCCCCGCGGATCTCCAGGTCGTGGGAGGCGATGTGGAAGCCGGCGCCCAGCTCCGAGAACTTCTGCAGCACCTCGAGGCGCTTCTGGGCGTCGCGGGTGGGCTGCCGCTGCGCGGGCACCATCAGGTAGGCGTACGCGCGCTCGGACGAGCGGCCCACCCGACCGCGGATCTGGTAGAGCTGCGCCAGCCCGAAGTTGTCCGCCTCGTCGACGATGATCGTGTTGGCGTTGGGGATGTCGAGGCCGCTCTCGATGATCGTCGTGCACAAGAGCACGTCGTACTTGCGCTCGATGAACTCGCCGACGACGCGCTCGAGGGCGTGCTCCTGCATCTGGCCGTGGGCGACCCCAACCGACGCCTCGGGCACCAATTCCACGAGGAAGCGCTGCATCGCGCCGATGGACTGCACGCGGTTGTGCACGAAGAAGACCTGACCGCCACGGGCCTTCTCCCGCAGGATCGCCTCGCGGATCTCGGTGGGAGAGAAGCGCAGCACGAAGGTGCGGATCGAGCGGCGGTCCGCCGGCGGCGTCTGGATGATCGACATGTCCCGCACGCCGGCCATCGACATGTGCAGCGTCCGGGGGATCGGCGTCGCCGTGAGGGTGAGCACGTCCACCGAGGTGCGCAGCTTCTTCAGCTTCTCCTTGTGGGCGACGCCGAAGCGCTGCTCCTCGTCCACCACGACGAGGCCCAGGTCGCGGAAGCTCACCGACGCGCCGAGGAGGGCGTGGGTGCCGATGACGACGTCCACCTCGCCCCTGGCGGCCCGGCGGAGCACCTCGCGGTTCTCGTGATCGGTGCGCAGCGACGACACCCAGTCCACCCGCACCGGGTACTCCTTCATCCGGCTCGAGAAGGAGTGGAAGTGCTGCAGCGCCAGGATCGTGGTGGGCACCAGCACCGCGACCTGCTTCTGCCCCAGCACAGCCAGGAAGGCGGCGCGCATCGCCACCTCCGTCTTGCCGTAGCCCACGTCGCCGCAGATCAGGCGGTCCATCGGCTGCGGCGAGGTCATGTCGGAGATCACGTCCCGGATCGCCTTGGCCTGATCCGGCGTCTCCTCGTGGGGGAAGTCCTCCTCGAACTGCTCGTAGAAGCGATCCGGATCGGGGAAACGGATCCCGGGGTGCGCCTTGCGGCGGGCGTAGATGTCCAGGAGCTCCGCCGCCATCTTCAGCAGCTCGTCCTTGACCCGCTTCTTCGTCTTCTCCCAGGTGATGCCCCCGAGCTTGTCCAGGCGCGCGTGCTCGGCACCCGAGCCCACGAACTTCTGCACCTGCCGCAGCTTCGACACCGGGAGGAAGAGCTTGTCCTTCCCGGCGAAGTGCAGCACCAGGAAGTCCCCCTCCACGCCGCGCACGGCGAGCTTCTGCAGGCCCCCATAGCGGCAGAGGCCGTGGTCCACGTGCACGCAGAGGTCGCCCTCCTCCAGCTCGCGGAACGCCGCGATGAAGGGCTGGTCCGCGCGCTTGGGCGCCCGCGCCTTCTTGCGCACCCGGGGGCCGAGGATCTCCTCGTCCGCGATCACCGCGAAGCCATGCTCCGGCGACATGAACCCCGCGGACACCTCGGTGGGGACGATCCAGGCGTGCACCGATCGATCCCAGAGGCTGGATGGCTCGTCGGGGAGCGGCCCCTCCCGCACCTTCACGTGGACCTTCCGCTCGGCGAGCATCCGCCGCAGCTTGTCGGCCTGGCCCGGGGATCCAGCGGCGAGCAGCGTGGTCCACCCCCGCTCGCGCCAGCGCTTCAGCCGGTCCACCAGCGGGGAGAGCGCGCCGTCCTCGCCCTGGTGATCCTCGATCTCCTTGCGCAGCCCCGCGGTGGGCTGCAGGTCGAAGCGCAAGGGCTCGGCGCCGCCGGGCACGCCCATCCACAGCGCGTGCAGCTCCACCCGGGCGAAGCCGCCCAGTGACGCGCGGGTCTGCTCGGGAGAGAGGAAGTGCGCTTCGGGCGGGAGGGCCAGCTCGCCACGCTCTACGGCGGCGGCGTGCTCCTTCTGCAGCTCGGCGTCCAGCTCCTCGAGGGCGCGGTCGATCGCCACCGGATCGTCGAGCAGCACCACCGCGCCTTCCGGCAGGTGGCTCGCCAGCGGCACCAGCCCCTCCTCGAAGAAGCCGGGGAGGAGCGCCTCCACGCCGAACGCGGGGATCGACTCCTGGATCGCCTCGGTGAGCTCGCGCACCTTCGCGGTGGGGCGGTTCACCCGATCGGCCGCCGCCCGTGCCGCCGCGACGCCGCGCCTGCGGCTCGCCTCGTCGAAGAGGATCTCCCGGGCCCGCACCACCCTCAGCTCGTCGAGCGTTTCGACGGTCCGCTGCGACGAAGGATCGAAGAGCCGCACGCTCTCCACCTCGTCGCCGAAGAGCTCGATCCGCGCGGGCTGCTCGTAGGCCGGCGACCAGACGTCGAGGATCCCGCCGCGCACGGCGAAGGTGCCCGGATCCTCGACCATCGGCACGCTCTGGTAGCCGAGATCCACGAGGCGGCGCGCCATGTCGTCGCGATCGCAGGTCGCGCCCGCGGCGATGGTCTCGGTCGAGTCCTCCACCTCCTCGCGGGGGAGCTGCCGCCGAGCCAGCGCCCTGGCCGAGACCACCACCACCCGCGGCGACGATCCCGCCAGCATCGAGAGGCCGGCGAGGCGGTCGAGCTCGGTGGTGCGATCGGGCGAGAGGCCGTCGTAGGGGAGCACGCCGTCCACCGGCACGCGGACGATCGCGCGCTCGGATCCGTCGGCGGAGGCCGGGAGGAAGAAGGCGAGATCGGCGGCGAAGCGATCGGCGGCGTCCTCGTCTGCCGCCACCGCGAGGATCGAGCGCGAGAGCGCGCGGGCGAGTCTCGCGCCGACGAACCCCCTCGCGCCGGGCCCGACGCCCACCACGGGAAAGGAGCCGCCGCCTCTCGCGCCGGCGAGGCGCTCCTCGAGGCGCGCGAGCGCGGGGACGTTGTCGGGACGATCGGACATCGGAGGCCTTGCGCCCTTACCACTTCGGGCCACGGGACGAAACGCCGAAGCCGTCGGAATCATTGCCGCGAGAGGCACCGTATGCGACTATCGCGGGTCAAACGTTTCACCCCTTGATTTCGACATGCCGGAACCGAAGGGCGCTTTCCGCGCCGACATCAGCGAAGACGCCATCCAGGAAGCCCTCCGCGCCGTGGAAGAGCGCGAGGGTGGGGCCACCCCCCAGCAGGACGACCCTCCCGCCGAGGGCGGAGAGCCGATCGAGGTCACCCTCGAGGCGGAGGACGATCGCGTCCTGGCGCTGGAGGCCGCGCTCGACGAGAAGGACCGGCTCCTCGAGGAGTCCCTCGCCAGGGGCCGCGAGACGATGGAGCGCCTGCAGGAGCTCAACGACAAGGTCCTGCGCCAGGCCGCCGACTTCGACAACCTCCGCAAGCGGGCCGCGCGCGAGAAGGAGGACCTCCAGCGCTTCGCCATCGAGAAGCTCCTCAAGGAGCTGGTGCCGGTCCTCGACAACTTCGACAGGGCCCTCGATCACGCCAAGGCCGGCACCGATCTCGAGAGCTTCGCCCAGGGCGTCGCCATGACCCGGCGGCACTTCGAGGAGACGCTGGGGCGCTTCGGCGTCAAGGGCTTCACCGCGGTGGGCGAGGCCTTCGATCCGCGCTTCCACGAGGCCATGGAGCAGGTGGAGAGCGCGGAGCACGCCGCGAACGTCGTGGTGCGGGAGATGGTGCGGGGCTACCTGCTCCACGACAGGCTCATCCGGCCCGCGCTCGTGTCCGTCTCGAGGGGGCCAGGGCCCGCCGCGGCGGAGGAGTCCGGGTCCGGCGATCCCGAGAGTCCAGGCGCCGACCCCGCAACCGACGAGCCGCACGATTGACCGCAGGGATCCCGGGAGCTCGTGCGTCTAGGTCCGGGATCTCGAACGAGTGGGGAACGTGAATGAGCAAGGTCATCGGAATCGACCTGGGGACCACCAACTCCTGCGTCGCCGTCATGGAGGCGGGCGAGGTGGTGATCATCCCGAACTCCGAGGGGAGCCGCACCACGCCGTCGATCGTCGGCTTTACCGAGGGCGGGGAGCGGCTGGTGGGGCAGATCGCGAAGCGGCAGGCGATCACCAACCCCGAGAACACGGTCTACGGCGTCAAGCGGCTCATCGGCAGGCGGTTCGACAGCAGGGAGGCCCAGGCCAACAGCCAGATGGTCCCCTATGCCGTGGTGGAGGCGGCCAACGGAAACGGCGACGCTTGGATCGAGGTGCGCGGGCAGAAGATGTCGCCCCCCGAGATCTCGGCGATGATCCTCACCCGCATGAAGCAGACGGCGGAGGACTACCTGGGCGAGCCCGTCACCCAGGCCGTGATCACCGTCCCCGCCTACTTCGACGATGCCCAGCGGCAGGCCACCAAGGACGCGGGCCGGGTCGCCGGCCTCGACGTGCAGCGGATCATCAACGAGCCCACCGCCGCGGCACTCGCATACGGCCTGGACAAGGCCGGCTCCGCGACCACCGAGCGGATCGCGGTCTACGATCTGGGCGGCGGCACCTTCGACATCTCGGTCCTGGAGCTGAACCAGGGCGTCTTCGAGGTGAAGGCCACCAACGGCGACACGCTCCTCGGCGGCGAGGACTTCGATCAGCGCATCATCGAGTGGCTCGCCAAGCGCTTCGCCGAGCAGTACGCCATCGATCTCATGGCCGATCGCATGGCGCTGCAGCGGCTCAAGGAGGCCGCCGAGCGCGCCAAGCACGAGCTGTCGTCCGCGCTGGAGACGGAGGTCAACCTCCCCTTCATCACCGCCGACGCCACCGGCCCCAAGCACCTGGTGGAGACGCTGGACCGCGCCACCCTCGAGGAGCTCTGCGCCGATCTCATCGAGCGCACCCTCGAGCCGTGCCAGACCTGCCTCAAGGACGCGGGCCTCACCGCGCGGCAGATCGATCGCGTGCTCCTCGTGGGCGGCATGACCCGCATGCCCCGCGTGCAGGCCAAGGTGCGCGAGTTCTTCGGCAAGGACGCCGACAAGGGCGTCAACCCCGACGAGGTGGTCGCCGCCGGCGCCGCCATCCAGGGCGCGGTGCTGCGCGGCGAGGTGCGCGACGTGCTCCTCCTCGACGTCACCCCCTTGAGCCTCGGCGTCGAGACCGCGGGCGGCGTCTTCACCAAGATCATCGAGAAGAACACCACGATCCCGCGCAAGGCGTCGCAGGTCTTCTCCACCGCCCAGGACAACCAGCCCATCGTTTCGGTGCACGTGCTCCAGGGCGAGCGCGAGATGGCCGCGGACAACAAGACCATGGCGCGGTTCGAGCTGGTGGGCATCCCGCCGGCCCCCCGCGGCGTGCCGCAGATCGAGGTCTCCTTCGACATCGACGCCAACGGCATCATCCACGTGGCGGCCAAGGATCTGGGCACCGGCAAGCAGCAGAAGATGCGGATCGTCGCGTCCTCCGGCCTCAGCGAGGAGGAGATCGATCGGATGATCTCCGACGCCGAGGCCAACAAGGGCGACGACAAGCGGAAGAAGGAGCTCGCGGAGCTGCGCAACGCCGCCGACGGCCTGCTCTACACCACCGACAAGAGCCTGGAGGAGTACGCCTCCATGCTCTCGCCCACCGACGTCGAGGAGATCCGCGCCGACATGGAGGTCCTGCGCGAGACCCTCGGGACCGAAGAGGCCCACCGGCTCAAGGAGGCCATCGAGCGCCTCGAGGGCTCCGCCTACCGCATCGCGGACGCGATCTACGCCGCCAACGGGTGACGCTCCCCTCCACGTCTGGTTCCTGCGATGCCGCTCGATGCGCCGGCGTGCTACAAGGCGCGACGCATGAGCTTCGTCGAGCAGACCTGCGATCGGATCGAGCGCCTCGGCACCCGCCTGTGCGTCGGCCTGGACCCCCGGCCCGAGTGGCATCCGAGTGGCGTGGACCTCTGGCAGCACTGCAGCGAGGTGCTGGAGGCCTGCGCGCCGTACGCGTGTGCGGTGAAGCCGCAGATCGCGTTCTTCGAGGCGCTAGGCCTCCCGGGGCTCGAGGCGCTCTTCCGGGTGTTCGCGCTGGCGAAGGATCTGGAGATCCCCGTGCTCCTCGACGCCAAGCGCGGCGACATCGGCAGCACCGCCGAGGCCTACGCCAAGGCGTGGATGCGCGGCGAACGGGCGGGGCAGGCGATCACCGTGAATCCCTACCTCGGCCGCGACTCGGTGCAGCCGTTCGTCGACGCGGCGAAGGAGGAGGGCGGCGCGATCTTCTGCCTGGTGAAGACGAGCAACCCGGGCGCGGGCGACCTGCAGGACCTCGATGTAGGCGGGCGGACGGTCGCGCAGGAGATCGCCGACTGGACCTGCGACTGGAACGGGGCGGGGGGGGGCTATGGCCCGGTCGGGGCGGTGGTGGGCGCCACGAGGCCCGCCGAGCTGCACGCGTTTCGCCAGCGGATGCCCCGCAGCCTTCTGCTCCTGCCGGGGGTCGGCGCCCAGGGAGGCAAGCCGGCCGACCTCGAGCCGGCCTTCCACGAGGGCGGCAAGGGCGCCCTCGTAGCCGCCAGCCGCGCGGTCGAGTACGCCTCGAAGGGCGCGGATTTCGCCGTGGCCGCCAGGCGTTCCGCCAAAGATCTGCGGGAAGCCATCAACGCAGCTTGCGGGGTGCCGACCCCGCGTTAGGTTGAGCCAATTCGCGGGCGCGGCGCTCCCTCGTGGCGCCCCCGTTCTTGCGGCGTGCTCCGCGCCGAAAGGGTCGAAGGAACTTGAAGCGCGATTACTACGAAGTCCTTGGAGTGGAGCGGACCGCGTCCGCAGGCGAGATCAAGAGCGCGTACCGCAAGCTCGCGCTCCAGTACCACCCCGACAAGAACCCGGGGAACACGGAGGCCGAGGAGAAGTTCAAGGAGGCCTCCGAGGCGTACGCCTGCCTCTCCGACCCTGAGAAGCGCGGCCGCTACGATCGCTTCGGTCACGAGGGCCGGCCCTTCGGCGAAGGAGGCTTCGGCGGGTTCGAGGGCTTCGGCGGCTTCGGCGACATCTTCGGCGACATCTTTGGAGAGATCTTCGGCGGCGGCGCCGGGCGCGGCGGCAGGCAGCGGGGCCGCGGCGCGGATCTGCGTTACGACAAGGAACTCGAGTTCGACCAGGCCGCCTTCGGCACCGAGGTCGAGCTGGAGATCCCCCGTCGCAAGCGCTGCGACGTCTGCAGCGGGGTAGGTGCAAAGCCGGGCACCAGCCCCAGGACCTGCGGCACCTGCGGCGGCAGCGGCGCGCAGCGATTCACCCAGGGCTTCTTCTCCGTCTCCAGGCCATGCCCCACCTGCGGCGGCGAGGGCAAGGTGATCCCCGATCCCTGCACCGCGTGCAGCGGCAAGGGCACCGTCACCTCCACCGCCAAGATCCCCCTCAAGATCCCGGCTGGCGTCGACACCGGCTCGCGGATCAAGCTCACGGGCGAGGGCGAGCCCGGCCCCATGGGCGGCCCCCCTGGCGACCTCTATGTGGTCATCCACGTCAAGGAGCACCCGATCTTCGTCCGCGAGGAGACCGAGATCATCTGCACCGTGCCCATCAGCTTCCCGCAGGCTGCGCTCGGCGCGTCCATCGACGTGCCAACCCTCGACGGCAAGGTGAAGATGAAGATCCCCGCTGGCACCCAGTCGGGGAAGGTCTTCCGCCTCCGCGGCAAAGGCGTCCCCGTCCTGGGCGGGCACGGCCGCGGCGATCAGCACGTGCGCGTCGTCATCGAGACGCCGTCGTCGCTCTCCAAGCGCCAGCGCGAGCTCCTCGAGGAGTTTGCCGCCGAGGCGGGGGAGGACATCCACCCTCAGTCGAAGAACTTCTTCGACAAGGTGAAGTCGATCTTCGGCTAATCGGTTGCGGGGACGAGGCGTCGACGGATCCACGCGGCGAACTCGTCTTCGGTGATCCGCCGCTCCACCATCGCAAGGAACGTCACGTATTTCGCCTCGCGCGCTGCCTCGATGTCGACGCCGTTCAGGAGCAGGAAGGTACGGCACGCCACGTAGGCGGTGCGCTTGTTCCCATCCACGAACGGGTCGTTGCGGACGAGACCTCCTGCGTAGCTCGCCGCGATCGCAGCGAGATCTGCGGACGGGTTGTAGTTCCACAACTGAATGGGGCGATGCAGGGCGGATTCCAGCAATCCCTCGTCCCTTATTCCCGCGGCGCCGCCATGCTCGGCGAGCTGCCGGCCGTGCATAGCTCGAAGCACGCCCGAGCGGATCCACACCGGCTCACCGGCGGGTCTCACTTCGCCAGCTTCGAGAGGACGTCGCGATCCTCGCGCATGACCTTCTCGGCGGCCGTGAGCTGCCGCGCGAACTCGGGATCGTACGGCGTCAGTTCGATCCCCCGCGGAGTCTCGACCACGAAGAGCTGGCCCCCGCGTTCGACCCGGAGCTTCTCCAGAACCTCTTTGGGAAGGACGACCCCGGTGGAGTTCCCAATCGGCACGAGCTTGAGGGGCTTGGTCATGCAATCCTCCGTATGCACATTGGTAATAACAGTCGTGGAGGATGGGAGCAACGTCGGTACGGCTCAGAACCCCACCGAGACACCGAGCGCGACGTGCAGCACGTCCCAGAAGGTGATCTGGCGCGGGTTCTCGAGAAAGATCCACAGCTCCAGGTCGGTGACGCCGACCTCCCAGTAGAAGTCGACGTTCCTGGGCACGCCGTAGCTGCGGCCGACGCTCCCGCCCACGAAGGCGCCGAAGCGGACGGCGGAGCTGGCCCAGTAGTATTTGCTCGGGTACCGATCCGGCAGGAAGATCCAGTAGTCGTCGCCGAAAGTGAGGCTGACGGTTCCACCAGCCGAGATCGGGCGCAGGTTCCAGTCGTCGCCAAGGTCCAGCTCGACGGGCCAGCCGGTAACCTTCAGGGTGCCGATGTAGATCGGATCGTCCCCCTGCATCGGCGGCACCCACCCGAAGAGCAGATCGAGGTCGACGGTCCGGTGCCACCACGACCACCCTCCGCCCGCGGAGAGGAGGCCGATGTTTCCCGCGAACTGCAGCTTCGCCTGGCTCGGCACGTAGAACGGGAGGCTCTCCTCCCGATCCGGGTCCTCGTCTGCTCGACAGGCGCTCGGGGCCGTCGCGCAGGCGGCGACCACGAGCGTCGCGAGCAGCAGGGCGCGCCTCAAAAGAAGACCTGCTCCACTTTGACCAAGCCGGGCCCGATGGTGACGACGAGGAAGTTCCGTCCCTCCATGCCATCGGCGGTGACGTAGCGAACCCCGTCGTCGAAGGGGGTGCGGTCCGAGAAGTAGTGGACGTGCCCGTGGAGCGAGAGCACCGCTCCGCCCCGCCGCAACACCTCGGCGAAGTCGTCCTCGAGGGCAGGATCGAAATCGGAGTTGGTCGGTGGCACGTGGGCGACGACGACGGCCCGGTCGTAGCTCCCATCGTTCGGCAGCTCGCGCCTCAGCCACTCGAGATCCGGCACCGTTCCGGGGAAGCCGTGCTCGCGGGAGTTGTCGTCCAGGAAGACGAACTTCGTCCGCCCGAAGTAGAACGAATAGTTCAGCGGCCCGTACATCGCCTCGTAGAGCTCGCTCCCGTTGCCGAGGTGATCGTGGTTGCCGATCACGGTCAGGACCGGCACCTCGATCTCGGCGAGGAGCCGCTGGGTCCAGCGGAACTCCTTGGTCATGCCGAAGTCGGTGAGGTCACCCACCTGGATGGCAAAAGAGACGTCGTCGCGCTCGTTCAAGGCGTCGACGCCGTCCTCCGTCTCCGTCATCCTCGCCTGGGTGTCCCCGAAGACGGCGATCCGGAAGGTCTCCTCCTGAGGGAGTGTCCGGATGCGCTCGAGGTTCTTTCGGGTGAGGTCCCGCTCCGACTCGGAGAAGCGCACCTGGTGCGGGCTGAACGAGAAAGGATCGCAGGCCGCTGAGAACCAGGCCGCTCCGACGAGCAGCACGGCGAGGGCCCCCCGCAATCTCCCGCCCGGCGGCCTCTCTCCCCCCACGAGAGGGATCTATACATGCCGCCGGGCCCTGGCCCGCACCACCTTCCTCTCGTGCGAGCGATGGTGCGGCTTTCCTGGGCGCAAGGCGCCTACTTCGCGGCGGCGGGGCTCTGGCCGCTCGTCCACATGCGCTCCTTCGAGCGGATCACCGGGCCCAAGCGTGAGAAGTGGCTCGTCGAGACGGTCGGCGCCGTCGTCCTCGCGATCGGCGGCACGCTCCTGCTCGCGGCACGGCGTGGCGACACGTCGCCTCCGGTGCGGACCTTGGGCCTCGGCTCCGCAGCCGCCCTCGCTGCGATCGAGCTCCGCTACGGATTCGCCGGCGAGGTCTCGCCCGTCTACCTCGCGGACGCCCTCGTCGAGCTCGGCCTCGTCGCCGGATGGGCGCTGGCGCCTCGGCCGGGATCGCACCGCGTGCCGCGCACTCCCGTCCCACGCGGCGCTGCAGCACCTCCCTGGACGCTTCGCGAATGAGGTCCGTGCCTGGTGGACGGACCGCGGCGTACCGAATGGAAGCTCGGTCGCTTCTTGATCGCCCGGGCCCCCTGACATACACCGCTTGGGCATGATGATCGCCCGAAGTCTGCTCGCAGGAGCCCTGATCTGCGGTCTGTTCGCCGGCTGCGTCCCTCCCCGCGCCACGTTCAACGGCGTCGAGATGTCGCAGGACGACGCCGCCCGCGCGCAGCTCGACGCGGCGAAGGCCAAGGCCTCGGCGGGCGAGTACGAGAAGGCGGCGGAGCTCTTCGAGGATCTCGCCCGCCGCTTCCCCCGCTCGGATGAGGCCGACGAGGCCCTCTTCGGCGCCGGCAAGGCGTGGGAGGAGGCCGGCAAGCCCCTGAAGGCCCGGGCGGCCTACGAGCGGCTGCTCGAGAAGCACCCCGACTCCGACAAGGCCGTACTGGCCGGCGAGCGGGTCGCGGCCCTGGGCGGCGGCGACGACCGGGCCCGGATGGCGGAGCGGGAGGCGTATGAGGCGCTCCCCGAGGGGCGGAAGCTGGCGGAGGCCGAGCGCCTCGCCATCGCTGCGGAGGGCGCGGGTGACGCTGAGGGCGCCCTCTTCTGGCGCAAGGAGGCGTTGGCCCAGGCCCGCACGCCGTCGCAGAAGAGCCGCGCCGACGACGGCCTGCGCACGCTCATCGAGGGCATGTCGGCGCTCGACGTGGAGCGGCTGGCCCCCCGCGAGGACGCGTCGTCCGAGGCGGCGCCGCTGCTCGCCTTCCAGCTCGCGATGATCCACCAGCAGCGCCGGGACTGGAACCACCTGCGCGATGCGCTCGAGGACTTCCTCGCCACGTACCCGAACCACGTGTACGTCCCCCGCGCCCGTGAGCTCTTGGAGAAGATCCAGAAGGTGGGTCAGGTGGAGCCCCGCAAGGTCGGCGTGGTGCTGCCGCTGTCGGGGCCATACAAGGCCTTCGGCCAGCAGCTCCTCGACGGCATCCAGATGGCGGCGCAGGGATCGAGCGTCGAGCTGGTGATCCGCGACGACAAGGGGGAGCCCACCGACGCCGCGGCGCTGGTGGAGCGGCTGGTCTACGAGGATCACGTCATGGCGATCCTCGGCGGCGTCCTCGTCACCGAGGCGCAAGCCGCGGCCGCGAAGGCGGACGAGCTGGGCGTCCCCTTCGTCACATTCTCCCGGGCGGAGACGATCGTCGAAGGCTCGGAGTGGGTCTTCCGCGACATGCTCACCAACGGCGAGATGGCGCAGGCGCTGGCCTCCTTCGCCGTGGACGAGCGGGGGATGAAGCGGTTCGCGGTGCTGCACCCCGACATCCCCTACGGCACGGAGCTGCGCGATCTCTTCGCCGAGGCGGTGACGATGAAGGGCGGCGAGGTCAAGGGCGTGCAGTCCTACGCCGACAAGTCGACCACCTTCTCCGAGCCGATCCGCAAGCTGGTGGGCAAGGAAAACGTGCAGGACCGCGCCGAGTTCCAGCGCAAGCTCGCCGAGATCCGCGCCCAGAACCTGGACGCGCGCCGGCGCCGCAACGCCATCGAGAAGGCGCGCAACTCGATCTCGCCGCTCATCGACTTCGACGCGATCTTCATCCCGGACCAGTGGCGCACGGTGGCGCTGGTGGCGCCGGCGCTCGCCTTCGAGGACGTGATCACCTCCTGGTGCGACGCCGCCGACGTGGATCGCACCCGCCGCACCACCGGCCAGGACGTGAAGCCGGTGATGCTCCTCGGCGCCAACCTCTGGAACCACCGCGAGCTCCCCACCCGCGGCGGCAAGTACGTGAACTGCTCCGTGTTCGTCGACGGCTTCTGGGCGGGATCCCAGCGCCCCGAGGTCGCGCTCTTCGTGGAGGCGTTCGCCGCCGCGAAGGGCCGCGAGCCCGGTCTCCTCGAGGCCTACGGCTTCGAGGCGGCCCACGTGGTCCGCCAGACGATCGAGAAGGCGCAGCCCGTCACCCGCCGCGAGCTGGTGGACGCGCTCCTGCAGGTGAAGGATCTGCCGGGGCCGATGGGCGCCGCGTCGGTGACGGAGTCGCGGGAGGTGCGCCACCCGCTCTTCTTCCTCTTCATCGACAAGGGCACGATCCGCGAAGCGGATCCCCACGCACCGGACGGTGCCCTCTGATCAGGTCTCCGATGCTCGCTCCGCCTTGCATCCGAGGCGCTCGCGACGAATCTCTGGAGGCCCGATGAGCGCTGACGAGCCGCGGATCTCCGAGGTGGGTGCGCCGGGCGTCGAGCTCCCAGTCGGCCGCTCGGACGAGAGCGCCGCCGCGCGCCGCTTCCCGTGGCTCAACCTCGTCCTCTTCGTCGCCACGATCGCGTCGACGCTCGTCGCCGGAGCGAGCTTCTCCCTCGGGCAGGGGGAGGGCGCCGTGTCCTGGGGCGCGTTCCTCCTGCGCGGCGTGCCGTTCGCGGCGAGCCTCCTCGGCATCCTCGTCGCCCATGAGATGGGGCACTTCATCACCGCCCGCCTGCACCGCGTCGACGCGAGCTGGCCCTACTTCATCCCGGTGCCCCTGGGTATCGGTACCTTCGGCGCAATCATCCGCATGCGCGGCCGCATCCCCACCCGCGACGCGCTGGTGGACATCGGCGCGTCGGGCCCGCTGGCCGGTTTCGTGGTGGCGGTGCCGCTCCTGATCTACGGGATTTCGATCTCGCCCGTGGTCGAGGTGCCCGCGCCGCCCAACTTCCTCTTCGGCAACGTCTCGGTCGTGAGCCTGGTGCAGGGCTGGACGTCCGGTTCCATGCCCTGGGCCCACGAGTGGCCCATGGAGCCGCAGCCGCTCCTCTACGTGCTCCTGAAGATCTTCGTGTTCTCGCTGGAGCCGGGCCAGGACGTGATGGTGCATCCGGTGGCCTACGCCGCGGTGATCGGCCTCTTCGTCACCGCGCTGAACCTCATCCCCATCGGCCAGCTCGACGGTGGCCACGTCGCCTACGCCATGTTCGGCAGGCGCGCGCGCCTCGTCGGCAAGCTCGGGCTCGTGCTGCTCGCGGTGATGACGCTCTTCTCCAGCGCGGGCTGGCTGCTTTGGCTGATCCTCTCGTACCGCTTCGTGGGGCTCTCGCACCCGCCGGTGGAGGAAGACACGCCGCTCTCACCCATGCGCAAGGCCGTGGTCGCGGCGACGATCGTCGTCTTCGTCCTCACCCTCACCCCCGTCTCCATGGACATCCTCTAGCGTGAGCGACGCGATCGCGAAGGTGCTGGGGGAGGGCGGTCTCCTCTCGCTGGGCATCGACGGCTTCGAGCTGCGTCCCCAGCAGCTCGTCATGGCGCGGGCGGTGTCCAAGGCTCTCACCGAGGATCGCTACCTGATCGTCGAGGCGGGCACCGGCACCGGCAAGACCCTCGCGTACCTCCTGCCCGCGCTCCTCTCCGGCAAGAAGGTGGTCGTCTCCACCGCCACCAAGACCCTGCAGGAGCAGATCTTCTTCAAGGACCTGCCCCAGCTCGCCGACGTGCTCGGGATCGAGGTGTGCGCCGCCTACATGAAGGGCCGGGCGAACTACCTGTGCAGGTCCCGCTTCGAGGAGTTCGCGAAGGAGCCGAAGTTCGCGGTGAAGGCGGAGGCCGCGCTGTGGCCCTCGATCCGATCGTGGGCCGAGGCCACCGAGAGCGGCGACCGCGCCGAGCTAGCGCTGCCGGAGGGCTTCGCCGCGTGGCGGGATCTCTCCTCCACCTCCGAGACCTGCACCGGCCCCAAGTGCCCCGCCTACGAGACCTGCTTCGTCACCGAGATGCGGCGCAAGGCGCAGGAGGCCCAGCTCGTGGTGGTGAACCACCACCTCTTCTGCGCGGACCTCGCGGTGCGCACGCGAGGCGAGGGCGACACCGGCGCGGAGGTGATCCCCCGCTACGACGCGGTGATCTTCGACGAGGCCCATGCCCTCGAGGACATCGCCACCGACTACTTCGGCGTCTCCGTCTCCAACTGGCGCCTCGACGAGCTGGTGCGCGACGCCACCCGCGCCGTGGCCAAGGCCGAGTCCCTCACCCCGCTGATCGCGCCGCTCATCGGCAGGGTGGAGGGCCGCGCCGCCGGCTTCTTCTCCACCGTGGAGACGGCGATCGCCAGGGCGCCCGGCGTCATGGGCGCTCACGGTCTGCCGGGCGGCGCCCGCCGCGGCGGCAGCGAGGATGCGTACGGCGCTGCGGGCGCGCGCCGAGGTGGCAGCGAGGATTCCTACGGCGCGGCAGGCGCACGTCGAAGTGGCAGCGAGGCTTCGTTCGCCCTGTCACGGACGGGAGGAAACCCCGGCGTCCCGCCCGCTCGCGATCGCGGCGCGCCCTTCGGCATCCCGACGGGCCAGGACGGCGCCACGCGCCTGGCTCCGGGCCAGCTCGACTCGTCAGCGACCGAGCGACACGAGCTGCTCCACGCGCTGCAGGAGCTGGCCGACGCCGCCGACGGCGCGCCCGACGTCCCCGAGCTGGAGGCGATCGCCCGCCGCTGCCTGACCATCGCCGACGACCTCTCCTTCGTCGCCGATGTGCAGGAGGGCGGCCTCTTCGTGCACTTCGCCGAGCGCCGGGGTCGCGGCGTCTTCCTCCGCGCGGCGCCCATCGAGGTGGCAGACGAGCTGGCGCGCCGTCTCTACGCCAGCCTCGGCGCCGCCGTCTTCACCAGCGCCACCCTGGCCGTCGGCGGACGCTTCGACTACCTGCGCCGCCGCCTCGGCCTCGAAGATCACGAGCGCGAGCTGCGCGTTCCGCTCGACGAGGTGCAGCTCGGCAGCCCCTTCGACTACCGCACCCAGGCCGCGCTATACCTGCCGTCGCACCTGCCCGAGCCGCAGGATCGCTCCTTCATCGACGAGGCGACGTGGGAGCTCGAGCAGCTCTTCGCCATCACCGGCGGCCGCGCCTTCGCGCTCTTCACCAGCGTGCGCAACATGCAGCGCGCCCACGCGCTCCTCGAGCCGCGGCTCCCCTACCGCGTGCTCCTGCAGGGGCAGCTCCCCAAGGCGCAGCTCATCGAGCGTTTCCTCGAGACGCCGAGCGTGCTCTTCGCCACCGCGTCTTTCTGGGAGGGCGTGGACGTCCCCGGCGACGCCCTCTCGCTCGTCGTGATCGACAAGCTCCCCTTCGCGTCCCCCGGCGATCCCGTCGTCTCCGCCCGTGTCGATGCCATCCGCGCGTCGGGCGGCGACGCCTTCGGCGCCTACCAGGTGCCCCAGGCCGCCATCGCGCTTCGCCAGGGCTTCGGCCGCCTCATCCGCTCCCGCTCCGACCGCGGCATCGTCGCCATCCTCGACAAGCGCATCGTCACCAAGAGCTATGGCCGTCAGTTCCTGCGCTCGCTCCCCGACTGCCCACGGTTTCCCGTCCTGGACAGCGTCGAGCGCTGGTGGGACGAAGGATCCTCCCGATCTGCATGACTTCGGGCGAGCGGGTCATGTTCGATTCGAATCGATCGGGACGCGCGCGGTACGAAGTGGATCAGTCGGTACGAACCGTCGCGTCCCCGGCGCGGCAGTAATGGTCGCCATCGCATTCGGGGCCGTTCGGCTGGTACTTGCGGTAGGACGGGGTCACCATCTCGCTCAGCACCAAGGCTTCGTCGCGGTATACCCGCAGGGTGAACCGCTCCGGGGTTCGGGACTCCAGGCGAATCGACTCGATGCCTGGAAGATCCACGACCTTGATTCGCTTCGCGTCTCCCACTCCCACCTCGGACGATTCCGAAGGCATTCGAACCCAGATGCCCTCGCAGATCCGATTTCGAGCGACCTCGCACCCGAGCCTCTCATCACCGATGTCGACTTCGACCCGATACGCGCCCTCCTCTGTCAGCGGCGGCTCGAGGGCGACAGTGGCTCCATCGGCGCAGCCCCTCTCCGTGCACTCGAGGGGGGCGCACCCGCCCGAGATCGTGCTCGCCAACACGGCGAATGCGAAACCGAGCCCCACAGAAGCGATTCGCTGAATCATGGTCATCCTCCAGGCCGTGCCCGCCGAACACATATCACGACCGGTCCAACCATCGACCACAAGGCCCGCTAGGGGGGATCGAGCGCTTCGACCATCTCGACGAGCTGCGCGCGCACGTCGTCGTAGCGGGTGCGCCCCCACGCGAAGCCGTCGGTGCCGTGGAGGCCTCGGATCTCGGTGAGCCGCATCCGCGAGTCGAAAGTGGCCACCGTCACCGACGACGGCTCCTCGATCACGCCCAGCGTGGCCTGCTCCTCGAGCTCGCGCAGGAGGTTCTTCTTGTCGGCGGGCGAGATCATCCGCGGGATGCGCAGGAGCATGATCCGGGGGTGATCGCGCACCGCGTGGTCCAGGTACTTGCGCGCCTCCGCCTCCCGCTTGCGCGCCTGGGCGTCGTAGCGATCGATCTTTGCCGACAGCTCCGCGGACTCCCGGCCCGTGACCAGCGCGTCGGTCATCGCGAGCATGAAGTCGCCGTGCTGGTTGGGGTGCGCATCGCGGCTGCGCTCCACCGCCCGGGCGAGGCGCATGCCCCGCTCGGAGCAGACGAAGCCCTGCCCCGGCGCGTCGATGGCCCGGCCGTCCTCGTCGGCCTCGGGGTAGGGCGGCCGTCCCTTCAGCAGGTACTTCACCGCGGTGATCATCCCGTCGAAGTCCGCGTGGGCGAAAAGGTGGTGCACCTCGCCGATCTCCTCCACCAGCTCGGGCGTGACGAGCTGAGGGCACGCGGGCGCCACCGTCTTGTCGACCAGGAGGAAGCGGGGATCGCCCTCGTACCGGCTCCACGCCGGGTGCGGGTGGTGGTCGATCCACCTGGCGAGCCGAAGGCCCAGCTCCTCGATGAACGGCCGGGTCGCCGACTCGTAGCGGTCGCCGGCGGCGAAGGCGAGGTCGAGGGTCACCACGCGGCCCTCGAGCGGCGGGATCGGCAGGATTTTCGGCGTGTTCACGAAGCGCAAGGTCGGCACGCCGACACCATAGCGGCTTCGCCGCCCAAAGACGCGTGCGGCCGCCCGCGGGCCTCGGCAGCAGCTCCGCCCGCTGGTGGCCAGGCGGTTTTCCCGATCAGGAAAACAATGGTTGCATTACGCATCGGATCGTACGTCCTGCCGGCCTGCTCTCCTCAAAATATCCCGAACGGGACAAATGAGATGGAATGGAGGCTCCGATGAGAGCGAACCTGTCCAGAATATCCCGATCGGTATAATCTCTCCTTCATGGTCAAGAAGGACGGCGAGCGTCGATCGATCGGCATGTTCGTCCGGGAGCGGAGACGCGCCGGTCGGATGACGCAGACCGAGCTCGCCGAGCTGGCCGGGGTGGGCCTGCGCTTCGTGGTCGAGCTCGAGCGGGACAAGCCGACCTTGCGCTTGGACCGCGTCAACGCGGTGCTGCGGGTGTTCGGAATGCGCGTCGGAGTCGTGCCTGCCGAACGAGAGGAGGAGCCGGATTGAACCTTCGAAAGGGGATCGTGCGCCTCGGCGGCACGAGGGTGGGGACCATCGAAGAGACAGCGAGCGGATCCCGATTCGCCTACGACCCCGCCTGGGTCACCAACCCGGGAGCCGTGCCGGTGTCCTTGACGATGCCTATCCGAGCGGAACCATACGAGTCGGCGGGCCTCCTGCCGTTCTTCGACAACCTCCTCCCCGAAGGATGGCTGCTCGAGCTCGTGTCCCGAAAGCTCCACGTCTCCTTCGACGATTCGTTCGGTCTGCTCCTGCACCTCAAGAACTTCTCGCTCCTTGTCGGCACCGATGGGATCCCTCGGCTCTCGCCTGCCTACGACCTGCTCAACACGCGTCGTCTGGTCCCCGGCGACACGCTCGCGATGCCGATCAGTGGAAAGAAGGACCGGCTGACGATGCGGCGCTGGCGAGAGCTCGCAGGCTACATGGTGCTTCCGGAGCGAGCGGTGCGGAGGGTCCACGCCGCGGTCTCCGAGACGCTGGACCGGATGCTCGCGCTCGTCGCGGCAAGCCCGCTGCCCGAGAAGAGCCGCGAGGAATACGCGAAGCTGCTGCGGACCCGCGCGAAGGACCTGTCCTGGAGAGATTGACCGGCCCTCGTCGGACGCTCCTCTCGGAGCCCCGGGGGGCGAGGTTTTTTCACAGGCTCGGCGACGGACGCTCGGCGGCTTGTTGACCATCGCCCGCGGCCGTTACAGGCTCGCGTCGCATGGACCATCACCGAACCGACGACCGGGAGACCTTCGAGATCCCCGAGAGCCTCCCCCTTCTTCCCGTTCGGGATCTGGTGGTGTTCCCCTACATGATCGCCCCGATCTTCGTGAGCCGTCCGCTCTCGATCGCCGCGATCGACGAGGCCTTCGACGGCGATCGCCTCCTCTTCCTCGCCGCGCAGAAGGAGGCGAGGGACGAGCGCCCTGGCGCGGACGCGATCCACGACGTCGGCACCGTCTGCATGATCATGCGCCGCCGCAAGCTGCCGGACGGCCGCCTCAAGATCGTGGTGCAGGGGATCGCCAAGGGCCGGATCGAGCGCTTCCTCCGCTCGGAGCCGTCGATCCGCGTGGGCATCCGCCCTTTGCACGACGAGATCGCGCCGAACGACGATCGAGTCGAGGCGATGCTGCGCTCCTGCCGCGACGACCTGGAGAGGATCGTCCAGCTCGGCAAGGCCGTCTCCCCCGACATCCTCGCGGTGATCGCGGGGATCGGCGAGCCGGGCCGGATGGCGGACCTGGTCGCCTCGCACCTCGCCCTCAAGGTCTCGGAGGCGCAAGGCCTCCTCGCCTGCCTCGATCCGGTGGAGCGGCTCGCCACCGTGGGCGGCTACCTGCAGCGGGAGCATGGCCTGCAGCAGATGCAGCAGCACATCCAGGCGAGCGCCAGGGAGGAGATGAGCCGCTCGCAGCGGGAGTACTTCCTGCGGGAGCAGCTCCGGCAGATCCAGTCGCAGCTCGGCGAGGGCGACGGCAAGCTCGAAGAGGTCGAGCAGCTCCGCGAGCGGATCGCCAAGGCCGGTATGCCCGAAGACGTGAAGGGCGAGGCGAACAAGCAGCTCCGGCGCCTCTCCGGCATGCACGCCGACTCCGCCGAGGCGTCGGTGATCCGCACCTACCTCGACTGGCTCACCGAGATGCCCTGGGCGAAGGAGACCCAGGACCGCCTCGATCTGAAGGAGGCGAAGGCCGTCCTCGACGAGGATCACTACGGGCTGGACGAGGTGAAGGAGCGGCTCCTCGAGTACCTCGGCGTGCGCAAGCTCAAGGCCGACATGAAGGGGCCGATCCTCTGCCTCGCGGGTCCCCCTGGTGTCGGCAAGACCTCCCTGGGCAAGAGCGTGGCCAGGGCCATGGGGCGCGGCTTCGTGCGCGTGTCCTTGGGAGGCGTCCGCGACGAGGCGGAGGTGCGCGGCCACCGCCGCACCTATGTCGGCGCCATGCCCGGCAGGATCGTGCAGGCGATCAAGCAGGCGGGATCGAGCAACCCCGTGGTGCTCCTCGACGAGGTGGACAAGCTCGGCCAGGACTTCCGCGGCGATCCTTCGGCGGCGCTCCTCGAGGTGCTGGATCCGGAGCAGAACAAGACCTTCCGCGATCACTACCTGAACGTGGACTTCGACCTGTCGAAGGTGCTGTTCATCGCCACCGCCAACCTCCTCGATCCCATCCCCGGGCCGCTGCGGGATCGCATGGAGGTGATCCCGATCGCCGGCTACACCGACCGGGACAAGCTCCACATCAGCAAGCGGCACATCCTCCCCCGGCAGCTCGAGGCCCACGGCATCGGCCCGGAGCTCTTCGAGATCTCCGATCGCGCCCTCAAGACGCTGATCCGCGGGTGGACCCGTGAGGCGGGACTGCGCAACCTGGAGCGGCAGACCGCCAAGCTCTGCCGCAAGGTGGCCCGGCGCGTGGCGGAGGGTCGCACCCGCAAGACCACCATCCCGGCGAAGTCGCTGCCCCGCTGGCTGGGGCCGATGCGCTACGTGGACGATCCGGCCCTGGCGGTCGACGAGATCGGCGTGTCCACCGGTCTCGCCTGGACCCAGGCCGGCGGCGAGATCCTCCAGATCGAGGCCTCCGCCACCCAGGGCAAGGGCGGCCTCATCCTCACCGGCCAGCTCGGCGACGTGATGAAGGAGTCGGTCCGCGCCGCGCTCACCTGGGTGCGCTCCCGGGCGAAGGAGCTCGGCATCGAGCCGTCCTTCTTCGACGAGCGGGAGATCCACGTGCACGTCCCGGCCGGCGCCATCCCCAAGGACGGCCCCTCCGCCGGCATCGCCATGGCCACCGCCCTGGTCTCCGTGGCCGCCGGGATCCCCGCCCGCCACGACGTGGCCATGACCGGGGAGCTCACCCTCCGGGGCCGGGTCATGCCCATCGGCGGCCTCAAGGAGAAGCTGCTCGCCGCCATGCGCCACGGCATCCGGGAGGTCCTCATCCCCGCCGGCAACGAGAAGGATCTGGCGGACGTCCCTTCGATCGTCGCGCGCCGGGTGCGCATCGTGCCCGTCCGGACCCTGGACGAGGTCCTGGAGCGCGCCCTGGCCACCCCCCGCGCCCCGGCGGCGGCCAACGATCCCCCGGGTCGCAAGAGGCGCTCTGCGGCGGGGCCCCGGTAGAGCGCCCCGGCATTCTTCCCTACGTCTGAAGGAAAAAAGCCGCCACCTGCGTCTTGGGGCTATGCTCGACCGGCTAGGTACGCATCAGGCAAGGGGCGGTGATGGTGCAGATCAACCAGGCGCTTCGCGAGCTGACGCTCAAGATCGTCTATTACGGTCCTGCGCTCAGCGGGAAGACGACGAACTTGATCTCGCTCCACGAGCGGGTTTCGAGCGACGTCCGGGGGCGTCTGCTCACGGTCGACACGAAGGACGACCGCACCCTGTTCTTCGACATGCTCCCGGTGTTCTTCCGGGCGAGCAACGATCTCAAGGTCAAGATCAAGCTCTACACGGTGCCGGGCCAGGTGATCCACGCCGCCACCCGTCGGCTCGTGCTCCAAGGGGCGGACGGCGTCGCCTTCGTGGCCGACGCGCAGAAGAGCGCCACCCAGACGAACAACGACGCGTGGCGCAACCTGATGGACGATCTGCGCTCGAACGGGCTGGACCCGGCGACGATGCCGATCGTGATCCAGTTCAACAAGATGGACCTGCCAGACGTGAAGACGCCGGCGGAGGTCGCGGAGGCCCAGTCCCGCGGGCGCGAGCCGGTCTTCACGGCCGTCGCCGTCCGGGGCGAGGGCGTGGTGGAGACCCTGCGGGGGCTGCTCCAGCTCACCTTCCGCGATCTCGACCAGCGGTACGGCCTGGGCACCAAGCTGCGCCTGAGCGAGGACGAGTTCCTCTCGGAGATCTTCAAGAACCTCGACCAACCGGCGGAAGGTCCGGTCGGTCGGGCGGGCGGCGTGAGGGGGGGGCGATGAGCGGCGGTCATTTCCTGGATGAGCGGGTGCCGCTCGGAGAGCTGCTGGATCTGAAGTCGTTCCAGGAGGTCTGTCGATCCTTCGTGGAGCTGTACCAGATCGGCCTCAAGGTCTTCGACCACACCGGCCAGAAGCTCGTCGACATCAAGGTCGGCTCCGGCGAGTTCTGCGGCTACGTGTTCACCGACGCCGAGGGCGCGCGCAGATGCACGTCCACGGTGCTCAAGGTGAAGAGCGATCCGGTGGACGAGCCCCGGGTCCACACGGTGCAGTGCTTCACCGGCGCCCGCTACCTGGTGATGCCGCTCTTGTACGAGATGGACGTGGTGGGCCGCGCGGTCTTCGGCCCGTTCGTCCCGCAGGATCTCGTGGAGCTGCCTCCCTCCCTCACCGATCTGCGGGGGCTGGACCTCGTCCACGCCTCCAAGCTCATGTCCCAGATCCGCCGCGCCGGCGACGGCACGGTGGCCAAGGTCCTCGAGCACTTCGTGAAGGTCTGCGACGTGCTGGTGTTCTCCGCCTACAAGGTGAACCTGACCTCGCGGATGCACATCGAGTCGGTCCGGGAGAGCTTCAAGGATCTCTCCGCGCAGAACGCCCGGCTCGAGGAGAGCTACCAGCGCCTGCAGGAGCTCGACCAGCTCAAGTCGAACTTCCTCGCCACGGTCTCCCACGAGCTGCGCACGCCGCTCACCTCGATCATCGGCTACGCCGAGATGCTCATCGAGGGACTGGCCGGGCCGCTGACGCCGGAGCAGCTCGAGTACCTGCGCACCATCATGGACAAGGGCGAGAGCCTCCTCGGCCTCATCTCGTCCATCCTCGACCTCACCCGGGTGGAGTCGGGCAAGCTGCGCATCAACGCCGAGGCGTTCGACCTCGACGCTGCCGTGGCGAACGCCATCTCCAGCGTGCTCCCCCAGGCGAACCGCCGCGGGCTCGTGGTGCTGGCCGAGATCGCGCCGGAGCTCCCCATGCCGGTGCTCGATCAGGAGAAGGTGACCCAGTGTCTGGTGAACCTCCTCGCCAACGCCGTGAAGTTCACGGGGCAGGGAGGCAGGGTGGTGGTGAAGGCCGGGCCGGCGCCGCGCACGCCCATCCGCGCGGCGGGCCGCTTCGACGGCACCGACGCCTACTTCGCGCTCTCGGTCACCGACACCGGCATCGGGATCCCGCCCGAGCAGCTCCCGAGGATCTTCGACAGCTTCTACCAGGTGGATGGCAGCGCCACCCGCGAGTACGGCGGCGCGGGCCTGGGCCTCGCCATCGTGCGCAGCTACGTCGAGGCCCACGGCGGCGAGGTGACGGTGGAGTCGAGCCATGGCGAGGGGTCCACCTTCCAGATGATCCTCCCGCGGCGCTACGTCGCGCCCGCCTCCCGGGCGGACCTGGACGCCAGGCGTCACGCGTCGTAAGACGCGCCCGTGACCGAGTTCCAGCGGATCGACCTGTTCACGAGGCCCTTCGAGAAGGTGGGCGCCGGTGTGGTCGCCGGCCCGGGGGACGACTGCGCCCTCACCGCGCCGCGTCCGGGGAGGCTCCTCGTCTCCAAGGTCGACGAGCTGGTGGAGGGCGTGCACTTCGGGCCGGCGTTCCGTCCGGAGGAGATCGGCCACAAGGCGTTAGCGGTGGCGCTCTCCGACCTCGCCGCCGCCGGATCGATCCCCCGCTGGTTCCTGGTGGCGCTGGCGCTCCCCGCGCGGATCGACGATCGCTTCCTCGCGCGCGTGGCAAAGGGCATGGCGGCGCTCGCCTCCCGCTCCAGCGTGACCCTGGTCGGCGGCAACCTCACCCGCGCAGGCGCGCTCTCCCTCACCGTCACCACCCTGGGCGAGGTGAGACCCGACGAGGCGCTGCGCCGCAGCGGCGCCGATGCGGGCGACGAGCTGTGGGTCACCGGGACCCTGGGCGACGCGGCCCTGGGCCTGCGCTACCTCGCCGCCGGGCGGCCGAAGCGCGTGACGGGCGCGGTGCGGGCGCAGCTCGTGCCGGAGCCGCGGCTCTCGATCGGCGCGGTCGCGGGGCGGTACGCCTCGGCGGCGATCGACCTCTCGGATGGATTGCTCCAGGATCTCGGTCATCTCTGCGAGCGCAGCGGGGTGGGCGCCGAGGTCGACGCAGGCGCGCTCCCGCTCTCGAAGGAGGTGCGGCGCCTGGAGGGTGACGACGCCCTCGGGCTGGCCCTCGCCGGTGGCGAGGACTACGAGCTCCTCCTCGCGGTGCCGAAGGGGAGGATCGCCGGGCTTCGCCGCGCCGCCGGCCGGGCTGGCGTCCCCCTCACGAGGATCGGCAGGATCGTCGCCGGCGGCGGGATCCGCGTCCTCGGCCCGGGCGGGAGCGAGCTCCCCCTCCCGGCCCGGCGCGGTTGGGATCCCTGGTCGGGTGCCTGACGGGCTGAAAGTGGCCCCCTGCCGGACCCTCGCGTACCATCGCCCCCGATCATGTCCACGGCACCCGCCATCGACGCTCCCGGCCACGATGAGCCGGTCGGCGAGCGCCGCTCCGAGCCGCGCGCGCCGTTCCTCGTCCCGCTGCAGAGCAAGCTCTTCCTCGCGTTTCTCCCCTTGGGGCTGGTGCTGTTTGCGCTGGGGCGGGAAGGCGCGGTGGAGTGGCTGGTCGGCGGCTCGCCGTGGGCGGTGTGGTTCTTCGCGCTGCTCACCAGCATGCTCTTCGGCGCGCTCCTCACCTACGTGGTGGCGGGGATCTCCCGGGTGCGGGTGCTGCGGCGCTCCGCCCTCGAGATCGCCAGGGGCGACCTGGCCCACCCCCGCGAGATCGCCGAAGGGTCGGCGAGCCTCCCGGACGAGATCGACGAGCTGGCCCATTCCCTCCACGTGATGCGCGAGAGCCTCCGGGAGTTGGTGGGCCACATCCAGAAGACCTCCCGCAGCGTGGCCGACTCCGCCCGTGGCCTCGGCCAGTCGGCGGAGGGGGTCGCGTCCTCCGCCGAAGAGGTCGCCGTGTCCATCGGTCGGATCGCCGATGGCGCCGGTGAACAGGATCGGGTGGTGGCCGACGCCTCCCGGACCATCTCCAAGATGGCGGAGTGGGTGGACAGGACTGCCTCGGCGGCGGAGGAAGCGGCCCGTTCGTCCACGGACACCGCCCGCGCCGCGCTGGATGGCAGCGAGGTGGCGAGGCTCGCCGGCGAGAAGGTACGCAAGGTCTTCGCCCGGATCGAGGCGGCATCGGGCCAGGTCTTCGCCTTCGGCGAGAAGACCCACGAGATCGGCCAGGTGGTCCGGGCGATGACCCAGATCGCCCAGGCGACCAAGCTCCTGGCCATCAACGCCACGATCGAGGCGGCCCGCGCCGGGGACTACGGTCGCGGCTTCGCCGTGGTGGCCGAGGAGGTGCGGCTCCTCGCGGAGTCCTCCGGCCGATCCGCCGAGCAGATCAGCGGTCTCGCCCAGGAGATCGACGCCCGGTCCTCCTCGGTGATCGCCGCGATGCGCGAGGGCATCGACGAGCTCGAGATGGGCCGCGCCGATCTGGACACGATCCTTCGCTCGCTCGAGGAGATCTCCTTCAACGCCCGCCGCGACGTGGAGCAGGTGGACTCGATCCGCGCGGCGGCGAGGGAGCAGCGGCGGGGATCCGAAGAGATGGTCTCCGCGATCCGGGAGATCAAGGACGTGGCCCGGGGCAACGTCCGCTCCGCCGAGGACGTGTCCGCGTCGATCGCCGAGCAGACCTCCGCGATGGCCCGGATGGCGACGTCGGCCCAGGAGCTCGCCCAGCTCGCGGTGGAGCTCCAGACCGTGGTGACGAGGTTCCGGCTTTGACGCCGCTCCTAGACGAGCAGGATCGCCCCACGCACCTGCGGTTCGTCGCCGGTGGACGGGGCTACGAGCTGCCGCTCGCGGAGGTGGGCGAGGTGGCGGTCCCTCCTTCTCCCTCCGCCCGCATCCCGCGCACCCGCGCGCCGATCCGCGGCGCGGTCAACCTGCGCGGCAGGGTGATCGCGTTGGTCGAGCTCGCCGGGTTGCTCGAGCGGCCGACGGTCGCCGGCGACTCGGAGCTCTCGCGGGCGATCCACCTCGAGGGGACCGCGATGGCGATCGTGGTCGACGAGGTCACCGGTTTCTCTGCAGGGCAGGCGCCCGAGGGCGACGCGCCCCAGCGCCTCTCCGCCGCCGATCTCCTCGCCCGGATGGAGCGGCTGCTCAATCCCCAGGATCCGGGTTTGGGATATGTTCCCCCCCGGGCCGATGCCCCACTTTCACCGGAGCCTCCATGGCCAAGCGCGTCCTGATCGTCGACGACGCCATCTCGATGCGGACCCAGCTTCGAGAGATCTTCACCGAGGCGGGTTTCGAGGTGGTCGGAGAGGTCGCCCACGGACTCGACGCGGTGTCGATGTACGACGCCCTCCGCCCCGACCTCATCACCATGGACATCGTGATGCCGTACAAGAACGGCATCGAGGCGACCCGCGAGATCCTCGAGATCGATCGTGACGCGGTGGTGCTGATCTGCTCGGCGCTGGGCCAGGAGTCCCTCGTCCTCGACGCGATCGAGGCGGGGGCGAGCGACTTCATCCTCAAGCCCTTCCACGCGCGTCAGGTCCTGGAGGCGGTCGGGAAGATCCTGGGCATCGCCGCCTGATGCGCGAGAGCTCGCGGTACCTCGGGCTCTTCGTGCAGGAGGCGACCGAGCACCTGGAGGCCATGGGCCGCCTGGTCCTCGAGCTGGAGCGGAGCGGCCTCGAGCCCGGACGGATCGACGAGCTGTTTCGGCTGGCCCACTCGATCAAGGGCTCGGCCGCCGCGATCGATCTCCTCCCCGTCGCCAGGCTCGCCCACGAGCTGGAGGAGCTCTTCTCCGGCCTGCGGGGCAGGAGGGGAACGTCGCCGGCCGCCGCCGTCGAGCTCCTCTCGGCCGCCGCCGGGCAACTGGAGGCGATGGTCGCCGCCGCAGCCAGGCACGAGCCGCTGCCGGATCCCGGAGAGCTCGTCTCGCGCATCCGCCTCTTCGATCCGGGATCCTCCGACGAGCCCTCGCCGCCCGACGAGCCTTCGCCGGCGCCGGCAGCGAAGGTCTCCAGCACCACCCGCGTCCGCACCGACGCGCTCGATCGGCTCCTCGACGAGGCGAGCGAGCTCGTCTTCGCCGTGTCGAGGCTCCGGGAGATGGGGAGGGCGCCTCTCGAGGCGCACGCGCTCGAGCGGGAGCTGGCCTCGCTGCAGGGGCGGGTGAAGAACCTCCACTCGCAGGTCCTGGGTGTGCGTCTCACGCCGATCTCCGTGCTGACCGAGCGGCTGCAGCGGATGACCCGCGCCCTCGGAAAGAGCCTGGGCAAGGACGTGGAGCTGCAGGTGGAGGGCGCCGAGACGGAGCTCGATCGATCGGTCCTCGACGAGCTCGCCGATCCCCTCGGGCACCTCGTGCGCAACTGCGTCCACCACGGCGTCGAGCCGCCGATGGAGCGCGCATCGGTGGGGAAGCCGCTCGTCGCCAGGGTGCGGCTGCGAATCGGCCGCGAGGGAGATCGCGCCTCCATCACGATTCAGGACGACGGACGCGGCATCGACGTCGAGGCGCTGCGACGCGCGGCGGTGTCCGCGGGGATCGTCCCGGCTGACGCGGTGCTCTCCCGGGAGCAGGCGCTGCGGCTCTGCTTCCGCCCCGGCGTCTCCACTGCGGGCGGCGTCACGAGCGTCTCGGGCCGCGGCGTGGGGATGGACGCGGTGGCCCGCACCGTGGAGCGCCTCGGCGGTTCGATCGCGGTCCGCTCCGAGCCCGGAGACGGGACCAGCTTCGTTCTCGATCTGCCGCTGGGCGCGGCGGTGGCCCCGGTGCTGCTGGTGGGCGCCGGCGAAGACGTGCTGGCGCTGCCCGTCTCGCAGGTGGTGGCCGCGACCCACGAAGACGCGGCCACCCGCGCGGCGATCGAGCTCGCCGGCGATCCGACCCCGCGCTTCCACCTCTCGGCCCTGCTCGATCCCGACTCGCCGCCGGAGCGGCGCTTCCCCATGTTCGGCACGCCTCGGCCCTGTGTCCTGGTGGAGACCGGAGCGGGGCAGGTGGCGCTCCACGTCGATCGCCTGGTTGGCTACGAAGAGGCGGTCCTCCGGCCCCTCGCGCCGCCCCTCGACCGTGCCCCTGGCGTCGCCGGCGCGACGCTGCTGGCGAGCGGCCTGCCCGTCTTCGTCCTGGACGTGCGCAGGCTCCTCGAGTCGGCCGGCGTCGACCGAGGCTGACGCCGGCCTCGCGCGGACGAGGCGCCTTTTGCGGCCGCGGGAGACGCGCCGAATCCATCGCCCGTTGCCTTTACCGCCCGGCGTGCGATACCGGGCGGTCATGGACGAGCGCGAGCTGAAGACGATGCTGGAGGCGGTCCGCTCCGGGAAGGTCACGCCGAAGAGCGCCCTGGCGCGGCTGCGCGATCTCCCCTTCGCCGATCTGGGCTTCGCCGTCGTCGATCACCATCGGCACCTCCGCCAGGGCTTTCCCGAGGTGATCTACGGCGAGGGCAAGACCGCCGATCAGATCGCCACGATCGCCGCGTCGATCGCCGGCGAGGGCGCGCCGCTCCTGGTCACGCGCCTGTCCCCCGAGAAGCTGCCGGCCCTCGAGCTGGCGGTGCCGGGCGGCGCCTACCACCCGCTCTCCCGCGCGTACGCCCTTCGCCCCAAGCGCGCCGCCCGGCCCAAGGTACGCGGCTACGTCGCCGTGGTCTGCGCCGGCACCAGCGATCTCCCAGTCGCCGAGGAGGCGGCCGTCACCCTCGCCGTCGCCGGCCACCCGATCCGCGAGATCAACGACGTGGGCGTCGCCGGCATCCACAGGCTCCTCAAGCGCCGCGAGGAGATCGCGGGGGCGAGCGTCGTCATCGCCGTGGCGGGGATGGAGGGCGCCCTGCCCACCGCGGTGGCGGGGATGGTCGGCGTGCCCGTGGTGGCGGTGCCGACCAGCGTGGGCTACGGCGCCGCCCTGGGCGGCGTCACGCCGCTCCTCGGCATGCTCACCTCCTGCGCGCCCAACGTGGCGGTCGTCAACATCGACAACGGCTTCGGCGCGGGCTACTACGCCGCCATGATCAACAGGAAGTAGCATGCGTCATTACTTGATCCTGGAGCCGGTCGGCGGCTGCTCCGGCGACATGACCCTCGCCGCGCTCCTCGACCTCGGCGCCCCCTTGGACGCGATCGGCGCCGGCCTCGATCGGCTGGGCCTGGGCGGGTGGAGCCTGGAGGTCCGACCCTCCTCCAAGTGCGGCATCGGCGGCACCCGGGTCGACGTGCGGATCGAGCGGGAGGAGCACGCGCGCTCGTGGCGCGAGATCCGCGCCCTCATCGAGGACGCCGGCCTCCCCGCCGGCGCCGCGTCCCGGTCGATCGCGATCTTCGAGCGGATCGCCTTGGCGGAGGCCCACGTCCACGGCACCACGCCCGAGCAGGTGCACTTCCACGAGGTCGGCGCCGTCGACTCGATCGTCGACGTGGTGGGCGTCGCGCTCGCCCTCGACGAGCTGGGGATCGAGACGATCCACGCCTCGCCGCCGCCGCTCGGCACCGGGATCACCAGGAGCCAGCACGGCCCCATCCCGGTGCCCGCGCCGGCCACCCTCGAGATCCTGCGGGGCCGCCCCGTCCGATCGGCGGGGGAGGGCGAGCGCACCACGCCCACCGGCGCGGCGATCCTCGCGGCCCTCTCCCGGCCCGGGCTCCCGTCGAGCTTCGTCCCCGAGCGCGTGGGCTACGGCATCGGCCACAAGGACTTCCCCGACGCCGCGAACGTGCTGCGGGCCACGCTGGCCACGGAAGGCGCAGGCGAGGATCGGCTCCTGGTGATGGAGTGCAACCTCGACGACGCGAGCCCGCAGATCCTCGCCCGGGCGATCGACTCGGCGCTGGACGCGGGCGCCCTCGACGCATGGGTGGCGCCGGTGACGATGAAGAAGGGACGCCCCGCCCATCTGCTCGGCGTCCTCGTGCCCGCGTCGCTTCGGGAGGCGCTGGCGGCGACCCTGTTCCGGGAGACGCCGACGCTGGGCCTGCGCCACCACGCCGTGGAGCGCGACGTCCTCGAGCGGCGGTTCGAAACGGTGGAGACGGCGTTCGGTCCCGTGCGGATCAAGATCGGCTTCGCCGGCGCCACCGTCTTCAACGCGGCGCCCGAGTGGGACGACTGCGTAGCCGCCGCCGCCAGGGCGGGCGTCGCGCCGCGCCGGGTCCGCGAGGAGGCCCTCGCCGCGTGGATGTCGGCGCGGTAGCCGGCTGTCGCGCAAGAAAGCCACATCCCCTGGGGCGGCCGGGCCGGAGGAAGGTGTTAGAGTGGAGGCGTGCGCGCCTCCCCGCAGCCAGATCCCGATCGCCGACCGCTCCTGCTCGTCTGCACCGATCGTGCGGAGATCGCGGCGCGGGTGATCCTCCTCGCGGAGCGCGACGGCTTCGACGCCCGGGCGATCGATCGCGAAGACCTCCCCCGCGCAGCCGCGGACGGCGCGCTCCTCCTCCTCGACATGAGGCTGGGCGGCACCGTCGGCGCGGGCACCCTCGCCTCGCTGCGCTGCGACCCCCGCTGCGGCCAGCTCCCCGTGATCGCCCTCGTCGGCGATCGCGACGACGCCGCCATCCGCGACGCCATCGGCGCCGGAGCGAACGACTTCGTCCGGGATTCCCTCCTCGACCGCGATCTCCCCTGGCGCCTCATCGTGCAGCGCCGCGATTGGGAAGGCCGGGTGGAGCTGCGTCAGCGCGAGAAGGATCTCGACACCCTCGTGGCGCTCACCCGCGGCTTCGCCGGCGCGCTGGACGCGGGCGCCCTCCTCGAGGAGGTCACGAAGACCCTCGCCGCCGAGCTGCAGCTGCGGCGCTGCTCGCTCGTGCTCACCGATCCCAGGGGCAAGAGCGGCACCGTCCTCGCCACCAGCGACGAGCCGGGCATGGTGCGGATGAGGCTCGAGCTCTCCCGCTATCCCGAGATCCTGGAGGCGCTGCGCACCCGCCGCCCCCTGGTGATCGAGCACGCAGAGCGGCACCCGCTCCTCGATCCGGTCAAGGACGCCATCACCGCGGCCGGCATCGGCACCATGCTGGTGCTCCCGCTGGCCCTGGAGGACGAGGTGCTCGGCGTCCTCTTCCTGCGCTCGGCGTCGGAGACCCTCTCCGCCCGCGAGGTGGACTTCGCCACCACCGTGGCCAACGCCACCGCCGTCGCCCTCCGCAACGTCCGATCCGTCGACGACATCCGCGTCCGGGTGGAGCAGGCGGAGGCGAAGCTCGCCGACCTGCGCCAGTTCGAGGAGATCCACGAGCACGTCACCGACGGCATCGTCCTCCTCGACGCCGGCGCGGGAACGCTGCTGTCGGTGAACCCCGCCGTCGCGGCGATCCTGGGCCTCGAGGCCAAGGCCGTCCGCGGCAAGCGCGTCGAGCAGGTGCTGGACGGCGTGGACGAGTCGCGATGCCGCGCCCTGTTCCAGCGCGTGGTCGATGGCGAGAACGTCCGGAACGTCGAGGTCGAGGCCAGGCGGCTGGACGGCGCGGCGGTCTTCCTCGAGGTGAGCGGCGCGGCCTTGCGCGACGAAGTGATCCTCCTCTCCGTGCGCGACGTCACCGAGCGCAAGCGCTTCCAGGCGATGATGAGCGAGCGCCAGGAGGAGTCCGCGCGGCAGGCGATGATCGTGGAGCTCGCCGGCGCCGCCGCGCACGAGCTCAACCAGCCGCTGACCGCGGTGATGGGCTACGCGGAGCTGCTGAACCGGCGGGTGCCGGAGACCGATCCCTCGGCGCACCAGGTGGCGATCATCTACCGCGAGGCCGAGCGCATGGCGGAGATCGTGAAGAAGATCGCCCGCATCATCCGCTACGAGACCACGCCCTACGTGGGCGACGCGCGGATCGTCGACATCGATCGCTCCGCCCGACTCGCCGACGAGTGATCGTCCGCGCCTTCTGCCGGACGGCCTTTTTACGACGCCGATTCACGATCTTGTCGATCCCCACTTGCGCTCCGAGGCGACTTGGGGAGATGCTTCCCGCTCCCACGATTCACGGGGTCAGGGTCGTCTCGAAACGGGCGGCCCGCGATCGCCGCGGCGTGTCGTAGATGATCGAATTTGCTGGAAAAATCGCGTTGGAACCGACCCCTCCGCTGCTTGACAGTCCCAGGAAGCCGATGCTAGGGTCCAACGCATTTTCGTGGTCGCCGTCTTTCGGAATCCGTGGAACATCGTTCCTCGCGCTTTCGAGTTCCACCAAGTTTCCGCCGCTCCCCTCGCGTGCGGCGGACCCCCTCGCCATGAAGGCAGGGGGGCTGTTCGGAGGTTTCACAAATGGGTCTGCTTGGTAGCCTTTTGCCGGTGCTGGCGGCATCGGATGCAGGAGATGGAGTCTTCGGCACCCTCGCGCGCCGGTGGGAGGAAGGCGGCTTCGGTATGTATCCGATCGCCGCGTGTGGCGTGTTCGTGATCGCCATCGCGGTGGACCGCTTCATGGTCCTCTTCGGCAAGGCGTCGATCGACAAGGAGGCCTTCCTCCGCGGCCTCAAGAAGCACATCTACGCGGGCGACCTCGACAAGGCGATCAGCTTCGTCGCCGGCCAGAAGCGCACCCCGTTGACGGCGGTGGTGAAGGCGGGCCTCATCAACGTGCCGAAGGGTCCTGAAGAGGTTCAGGCGGCGATGGACGAGGCGATGCTCCGCGAGGCTCCGAAAATCGAGAAGCGCACCGCCTACCTGGCGATGTTCTCGAACGCCGCCATGCTCTTCGGCCTCCTCGGCACCATCTACGGTCTGATCGAGGTGTTCGGTGGCGTGGGTGCCGCGAACCCGGCCGACAAGGCCGCGCTGCTCTCGGCCGGTATTGCGCACGTGATGAACTGCACCGGCTTCGGTCTGATCGTCGCCATCCTCGCGCTCCTGTCGTACTCGTTCCTCCAGGGACGTACGCAGAACATGATCGACGACATCAACGAGACGTCGGTCGGTCTGCTCAACCTCGTGGTGGCCAACAAGGACAAGATGAAGATCCCGGCCAACATCGAGAACCTGGACTGATTCGAGTCGTCGACCTCCGACGTCGAGGGCGGCCGGTCTTCACCGAGCGGCCGCCCCCGCGGAAGAGGAATGCCCGCGAAGCGTCCACGAGAACGTGGCGTCGTTCGTGAAGTGCTCGGCTTCGGAAGCGAAGTGAGGAACCATGGCTGGCGTTAACTTAGATTCGGGCGGCGGCGGCAAGAAGTCCGTCGACCTCGTCATCCCCCTCGTGCCGATGATCGACATGTTGGCGATGATGATCACCTTCCTGATGATGACGGCCGTCTGGACCGAGATCGGGAAGCTGCAGGTTGCGCAGGCGCCGAGCGGTCCTTCCGATTCGCCCCCGGATCAGAAGCCGACCCTGACGCTGACCCTGACCCTCACCGAGCGGGGCTACCTGCTCGCGGCCGGTCCCGAGTCCGTCGAGATCCCGAAGAAGGGCGAGGACTACGACGCCGCCGAGCTGGTGAAGAAGCTCAAGGCGATCAAGAAGGACAACCCCGACCAGCGGGCGATCACCGTCGCCGCCGAGGACTCGGTCGAGTACCAGTACCTCGTGGTCGCGGTGGACAAGTGCCTCGAGGCCGAGCTCCCCGACGTCTCCGTCACCGCGGCCCTGGGCTAAAGAAAAGGAACCGACGATGTCCCGCCCCAACATGGAAAACGTGATCGTCAGGCCCGGGAAGCGTCCTGGCAAGCGCCTCAGCAAGTCGAGGGTCTTCGGCGCCAAGTTCAGCAAGGGCAAGAGGGGCACGAACGTCGAGCTCAACCTGACCTCGATGATCGACATCTTCGTGCTGATGGTCGTGTTCCTGATCCAGCAGTTCTCCGCTGACGGCGACCTGCTCTTCATGACCGACAAGATCAAGATGCCGGAGGCCGCGAACTACGAGCAGATCGAGCGCGCGCCGGTGATCCAGGTCTCGAACGAGGACATCTCCATCGAGGGCGCCATGGTGGCCCAGGTGGACGACGTCGCCCGCGAGGAGCTCTGGAACATCCAGTCCCTCGAGGAGAAGCTCCGCGACCAGAAGAAGGCCTTCGACGTCCTCCGCCAGGCGGGAGCCTCCGGCGAGTTCAAGGGCGACATCAACATCCAGGCCGACCGGAAGGTCCCCTTCAAGATCATCAAGAAGGTGATGTACAGCGCCAACCAGGCGGGGTACTTCAACATCAACTTCGCGGTGATCGCCGGCAGCGCTCCAGCGGCCGCAGCCGAAGAGGCCTCGGAGGGCTAGCCGTTCCGAACCTCCGGTTCGACTTCAGGCCGATCGGCGCCGCGCGCCGGCCGGCCTTTGTCGTTTGTGTCGCCTCGCTTCTGCCGAGGGGGACCCGTGGCCGTAGACGAGATCGAGTGGAGTGCGGTGGAGGGGGCGCTGGCCCGCCTGCGGATCTTTCCGCTGCCCTCGTCCGTGCTGATCCCGGGCGGGCACCTCCCGCTGCACGTCTTCGAGCCCCGCTACCGCAAGATGATCGCCGACGTGCTCGCGGGCGATCGCGTGCTCGGCATCGCTCTCCTCGCGCCGGGGTGGGAGGCCGCGTACCAGGGGCGACCGGAGGTCCACCCGGTCCTGGGCGTGGGATACGTCCAGGCAGCCGAGCTCCTGCCGGACGGCCGCTACAACATCATCGTCCATGGCGTCGCCAGGGCCCGCATCGTCGAGGAGCTCGACTCGGCGGAGCCCTACCGGATCGTGAGGGCCGAGGCCTTCCGCTCGGACGGGGAGCCGGCCGAGCGCACGGCGGCCGTCGCCGCCGCCCGGAGCCTGCGCCAGCTCGTGGTCGATCTGGCGAGCGTCCTCCCCGACAACGCCGCGAGCCCCCTCGCCGAGGCCTGCATCCGCGAGCCGGAGCCGGGGAGGCTCGCCGACCTCGTGGGGGCGGCGGTGCTGGTCGACCACCGCATCCGCCAGGAGTTCCTGGAGGAGCCGCGGATTTTGCGACGGCTCGAGTTGGTTTCCGAGACCGTGGCGCAGGTCTTTCTGGAGGTCTCGCGCGGCTCCGGCGGCGGCTGGATGATGTGACCGCCGGTCGCCTCGTGAGGCTTGCAGGGGGCCCTGCGGTCGGCTTCCGGCGCCCGGACTGTCTGGCATTCCGCATGCCCGGCATGCTAGGAGGAAGCCGAAAATCCCCAACGGGCTCCTCGTGAGCCGTTTTGCTGCAACCCGTTGCAGCCGGAGTGTCCGCAGACCATGCACCCTTCGCACGTCCCCGTCATGGGTCGTTCGTTCGCGCGCCGTCTGGGCGTCGCGGCCGGTCTCCTCCTTCCCCTCTTCGCCGCGGGAACCGCCCACGCCAGCGAGGCCAACCTCGAGCTGCCGTCGTTCGACAGCGTCTCGCTCCTCGGGATGTCCGGCACCACCATCCTCTGGATCGGGATGGCGATCGCGGTTGTCGGCCTGACCATGGGACTCACCATGGCCTTCAGCGTCCGCAAGCTCCCCGCCCACTCGGCGATGCGCGAGATCTCGGAGCTGATCTACGAGACGTGCAAGACCTACCTGCAGACCCAGGGCAAGTTCATCCTGAAGCTCCAGGTGATGGTCGGCGCGATCATCGCCTTCTACTTCGGCTTCATCCAGAGCATGGGCGCCGCCAAGGTGGCCGTGATCCTGCTCTTCAGCCTCCTCGGCATCGCCGGCAGCTACGGCGTCGCCTGGCTGGGCATGCGGATCAACAACTGGGCGAACTCGCGCTCGGCCTTCGCCAGCCTCCAGGGCCGGCCGTACCCCACCTACGAGATCCCGCTGCGCTCGGGCATGGCCGTGGGCATGTCACTCCTCAGCATCGAGCTGGTGCTGATGTTCGGCATCCTCCTCCTGGTGCCCGGCGACTGGGCGGGCCCCTGCTTCATCGGCTTCGCCATCGGCGCCTCCCTCGGCGCGTCGGCGCTCCGGATCGCCGGCGGCATCTTCACCAAGATCGCCGACATCGGCTCCGACATGATGAAGATCATCTTCAACATCAAGGAGGACGACGCCCGTAACCCCGGCGTGATCGCCGACTGTGCCGGCGACAACGCGGGCGACTCGGTGGGCCCCACCGCCGACGGCTTCGAGACCTATGGCGTCACCATCGTCGCGCTGATCACCTTCGTGATCCTCGCGGTCCAGGCCGCCAACATCCAGGTGCAGCTCCTCGTCTGGATCTTCGCCGTCGCCGCCCTGATGATCGTGTCGTCGGCGGCCTCCTACTGGATCAACGGCGTCGTCTCCAAGGCCAGGTACGCCGCCGCGACCAAGATGAACTTCGAGGCGCCCCTCACCTCGCTGGTGTGGCTCACCTCGATCGTCTCCATCGCGGGCAACTTCCTGCTCTCCTACGCCCTCCTCGGCACCATGGGCGACGGCACCATGTGGTGGAAGCTCGCCGGCATCCTCTCCTGCGGCACCATCGCGGGCGCGCTCATCCCCGAGGTGATCAAGGCCTTCACCTCCACCGAGTCCGGCCACGTGAAGGAGGTCGTCGCCGCCTCCCGAGAGGGCGGCGCTTCGCTCAACGTGCTCGCGGGCTTCAACGCCGGCAACTTCAGCGCGTTCTGGATGGGCCTCGTCATCGTGGTGCTGATGGCCGGCGCCTACGGGTTCAGCACGCTCTTCCCGGCCGACATGATGCTCGCGCCGGCGGTCTTCGCCTTCGGCCTCGTGGCCTTCGGCTTCCTCGGCATGGGCCCCGTCACCATCGCGGTGGACTCCTACGGCCCGGTCACCGACAACGCCCAGTCCGTCTACGAGCTGTCGCTCATCGAGACGCTCCCCGGCGTGAAGGAGGAGATCAAGAAGGAGTTCGGCTTCGAGCCCGACTTCGACAAGGCGAAGGACTACCTCGAGGAGAACGACTCGGCCGGCAACACGTTCAAGGCCACGTCGAAGCCGGTGCTCATCGGCACCGCGGTGGTGGGCGCCACCACCTTGATCTTCTCCATCGTGATGATGCTCACCGAGGTGAAGGAGGTGAGCCTGCAGGAGATCGGCAGCTTCATCTCGCTGCTCCACCCGCCTTTCCTGCTCGGCCTCATCATGGGCGGCGCCATCATCTACTGGTTCACCGGCGCGGCCACCCAGGCGGTCGCCACCGGCGCCTATCGGGCGGTGGAGTTCATCAAGAACAACATCCGCCTCGAGGGCGTGGAAAAGGCCTCCGTCACCGACAGCAAGAAGGTCGTCGAGATCTGCACCAGCTACGCGCAGAAGGGCATGGTGAACATCTTCCTCACCATCTTCTTCACGACGCTGGCCTTCGGCTGCCTCGACCCCTTCTTCTTCATCGGCTACCTCATCGGCCTCGCCGTCTTCGGCCTCTTCCAGGCGATCTTCATGGCCAACGCCGGCGGCGCCTGGGACAACGCCAAGAAGGTCGTCGAGGTGGACCTCAAGGCCAAGGGCACCGACCTGCACGCGGCGACCGTGGTCGGCGACACCGTCGGCGATCCGTTCAAGGACACCTCCTCGGTGGCCATGAACCCGGTGATCAAGTTCTCGTCCCTCTTCGGCATCCTCGCGGTGGAGCTCGCCGTGGTGTTGCCGCAGGGCCTGAGCTGGACGCTGGCGGCGGTCTTCTTCGCGGTGGCGCTCTTCTTCGTGCGCCGGTCGTTCTACGGCATGCGCATCGAGCAGGCGCCGACCGCGGCCCCCGCGGCGCGTCCCGACACCGCCGGCTGAGCACCCACCGGTCGCCGGCGCCGAGGAGGCGCCGGTGTCCGGTCACCGAGAGCATAAGCGTCGCACGACGCGATGAGCGGAAGAGGTCTGCCATGCTCGTGAAATGCCCCTGGTGCCAGGGAACGTTCGAGGCCGACCGTCCCGGTCCACAGCCGTGCCGCCGCTGCGGCGCAGAGCTCGACGTGCCGGAGGCCCCTCGGCCTTCCGCCGGGAGCGAGGCGTCGCCTCCGCCTCCGCCTCCCGCAGAGCCGCCGGAGGGCGGGTGGCGTGGCGCGGAAGCACCGCCCCCGCAGCATCACGTCTTCCCGCCTCCGGGCGGCGGCTACGGCGCGTCTCCGAGCAGCGGCGAAGGTACGCCTCCGGGCGGCGGCTACGGCCCGCCTCCGGGCGGCGGCCATGGCCCGCCTCCGGGCGGTGGCTACGGCCCGCCTCCGGGCGGCTGGGGCGGCCCACCGCGCGCCATGCGAGGCCCTCTCGTCCCCTCTCCTTGGGAGGAGCGGGACCGCCTCGGCTTCTTCAACGCGCTCCTCGAGACCTGGAAGCGCTCGACCTTCCACCCGACCGCCTTCTTCTCGACCCTGGCGCCCGGCCCCGTGGGACCGGCGTGGGGTTACGCGGTGCTGCTCAGCATTCCCAGCGCGATCCTCACGGTGTTCGGGCTTTCGCTCATGGGTGGCGGCGAGTTCTGGAGGGAGGCGGGGATCGGGGTACTCCCCCTCGCGCTCATCCTCGCCGCGCTGACCACCATCTCCGTGTGGATCACCTCGGCGATACTCCACGTCTGCGCGCTCATCACGGGAGCTGCGTCCCAGGGCTTCGACGCCACGTTCCGCGCCGTCGCCTACTCGACGGGCCCCACGGTCTTCGCGTGGATCCCGCTGATCGGAGGCTTCTCCGGGCTGTGGGTGATCGTGCTCGAGGTGGTCGCGCTCCAGCACCTGCAGCGCACCACGCGGGGCCGGGCGATCTTCGCCGTGTTGCTCCCGCTCATCGCGGTGGCGGTCTGCGGTTGCCTGTTCACCTTGATCCTCGGCGCCAGCGCCGGGATGCTCCTGAACACCGCTTCCTGACGCACCGTCTGCTCCCATGAAATCGTTATTCACGGGAGCGCCTCCGCCCGTGGTAGCATCCCCTCGCTGTATCGGGGGGTTCGCTCATGAACCGATCGGGAGCGTTGTTGGCGACAGGAGTGGTGCTTGCCTACGGCACGTCTTGCAGCCGAGGTGAGGCGCCTGCGCCCACGGAGAGCCGGCTCGTCGTCCATGGCAGGGAGGGCGTGCTGAAGGTCGGCGGACGGATCCCCGACAGGTTTCCTGTCTCGCTGCTGCAAGGGGCGAAGCCCAACGCCGTCATCGAGCCCAGCGGGTCCGGCTCGAGGGAGCGCCTCGTCGTGCTGGAGTTCGACGGCGACGTCCTGCAGGCCATCCACTTCTACCAGGCGGATCTGGTCGCCCGCGGGTTCGCGGTCGAGCGCATCGAGGGGCTGGAGGACGAGATCCCCACCACGATCCTCCGAGGGTCCCGTGGCGTAGAGACGCTACAGGTCGCGGTGAAGCGACAAAGCGACGGCAGCCGCGGCACGACGATCCGCGTGACCTGGGCCCAGGCCGAGCGCCCTTGACACGAGGGGAGCCGCGACCGAAAAGCGGCAGGCGGCCTGGCGCCCGGCTTCCTCCCGGGCGAGGCCCCCCGAGGATCCAAGATGAAACTCGCCACCCTCAGAGACGGAACCCGCGACGGCGCCCTCGTCGTCGTGCGACGCGACAACCAGGTCTTCGCGCGGGCGGACGCCGTAGCCCCCAACCTCCAGGCCGCCCTCGACGACTGGGATCGCGCCGCGCCGGCGCTCAAGGCCCTCGCTGCCAAGCTGGAGACCAAGGAGATCGCGGGCGAGCCCGTGGACGTCGCCGCCCTCGCGGCGCCGCTCCCCCGCGCCTACGAGTGGGTGGACGGCTCCGCCTTCCTCAACCACGTGATCCTGGTGCGCAAGGCCCGCGGCGCCGAGCCCCCCGCCACCCTCGAGACCGATCCCCTCGTGTACCAGGGCGGGTCCAGCCGGTTCCTCGGCCCCACCGAGCCGATCCTCCTCGCCGACGAGGCGTGGGGCCTCGACTTCGAGTCCGAGGTGGCGGTGATCCTCGGCGACGTCCCCCAGGGCACCACCGCCGCCGACTCCGCGAAGTACGTCCGCCTCGTCGTGCTGGTGAACGACGTCACCCTGCGCAACCTCATCCCCCCCGAGCTCGCCAAGGGCTTCGGCTTCTTCCAGTCCAAGCCCGCGACGGCGCTCTCGCCCTTCGCGCTCACGCCGGACGAGCTCGGCCCCGCGTGGAGGGACGGGAGGCTCCACCTGCGGCTGCGCACCACCCACAACGGCACGCTCGTGGGCGACACCGACGCCGGGCCGGAGATGCACTTCTCCTTCCACGACCTCGTCGGCCACATCGCCAAGACCCGCGGCTTCACCGCCGGCACCATCCTCGGCAGCGGCACCGTCTCCAACTTCGATCGCGCCCGCGGGATCTCCTGTCTCGCCGAGCGCCGCATGATCGAGACGATCGAGGGCGGCAAGCCGGTGACGCCGTTCATGAAGGTCGGCGAGACGGTGAAGATCGAGATGCTCGACGACGAGGGGCGCAACCTCTTCGGCACCATCGACCAGAAGGTCGTCGGGCCCTGACTCGGCGCTGCATGGCACCAGGCGTGTAGAGCGCTGCTACAGAAGGAAAGGCGGTCTCGGACATGAAGCTCCACGGCTATTGGCGCAGCAGCGCGAGCTGGCGGGCCCGCATCGGACTCGCGTGGAAGGGCATCCCCTACGAGTACGTGCCCGTGCACCTCGTGCGGGGCGAGCAGGTCGCCGACGCGTACAAGGCGTTGAACCCGATGGGACAGGTGCCGCTCCTGGTCCTCGACGACGGGCGCACCATCGCGCAGTCTCTCGCGATCCTCGAGTACCTGGAGGAGACCCACCCCGAGCCGGCGCTGCTGCCGAAGGATCCGGTCGATCGCGCCCACGCCAGGCAGATCGCCGAGATGATCAACGCCGGAATCCAGCCCCTGCAGAACATCGGCGTGCAAAAGCACGTCGCCTCCCTGGGCGCCGACGAGAAGGCGTGGACGGTGCACTGGATCTCCAAAGGCCTCGCTGCGCTGGAGGCGGTCACGGCGCGGACCAGCGGTCGCTTCTGTGTGAAGGACGCCGTCTCCTTCGCCGACGTCTGCCTGGTTCCCCAGCTCTACGGCGCGCGGCGTTTCGCCCTCGACATGTCCTCCTACCCGACGCTGCTGCGCATCGAGGCGGCCTGTGCCGAGCTCCGCGCCTTCCAGGCGGCCCACGCCGACAACCAGCCCGACGCGAACGTCCCGGCCTGACCGGGGATACATTCGAAGGGATGATCGCGCCCGGGCATCGGATCGAGGGGCACACAAGCGAGGTGCGGCTCGTGCTGCAGGCACCGACGCTGCGGGAGCTGTACGGGCAGGCAGCCGCCGCGCTCGCCGAGGTGATGTGCGTCGGCAGCAGGCCAGCGTCCGGCACGCAGCCGCACGAAGTGCAGATCGAGGCCCGCGACGCTGCGGCGCTGCTCGTCGACTGGCTGGACGAGCTCATCTTCCAGGTGGAGCAGACGGGGCTCGTGTACCCGGCGCCGGAGATCCGATCGGCGTCGGCGCAGCGCCTCAACGCCTCGATGACGGGTGAGGAGCCGATCGAGTGGAAGACGCCGGTGAAGGCGGCCACCTTCCATGATCTGCGGGTGGAGGAGGACGGCGACGGATACCGCGCGGTGGTAGTGGTCGACGTCTGAACCCGCTCGAAGGTCGATGGCCTATCTTCACGAAAGCACCTTCTCTCGCGAGGAACGCCATGGAGCCCACCGGCGAGCCGATCCCGCCGCAGATCCTGCACGCCAAGCCCGTCCCCGTGCGCACGGGCGAGCACACGTGGGAGGTGGACCAGACCTTCCGCCCGGACATGCGCGTGCCGGTGAAGGTCTTCGCCGACCCCGTGCTCATCGAGCAGATCGGCCGGGACCGGAGCCTCTGGCAGCTCGTCAACGTGGCGACCCTGCCAGGCATCGTCCACGCGGCCCTCGGCATGCCCGACATCCACGAGGGCTACGGCTTCCCGGTGGGCGGCGTCGCCGGGACCCGGGTCTCCGACGGCGTGATCTCCCCCGGCGGGATCGGCTTCGACATCAACTGCGGCGTGCGCCTGCTCGTCTCGGAGCTGGGCATCGACGACGTCCGGCCGGTGGTCGAGCCTATGCTGCACGAGATCTCGCGCAGCGTGCCGGCGGGCTTCGGCCGCTCGCGGCGCAAGTTCTCGCTCGAGCGGCGGCAGCTCGACTCGCTCCTGGACCACGGCGTTCCCTGGCTGGTGGACGAGATGGGCTTCGGCCTCCACGAGGATCTCCACTTCATGGAGTCCGGCGGGGCGCTCCCCGGCGCCAGGGCGGACCAGGTCTCCGAGCGGGCCAAGGTCCGTGGGCACGATCAGGTGGGCACCCTCGGCGGCGGGAACCACTTCCTCGAGATCCAGGTGGTCGACGCCGTGTACGACGAGCGCGCCGCCGCGGAGCTCGGCCTGCGCGAGGGCGGGGTGACGGTGTTGATCCACACCGGCTCCCGAGGCCTGGGCCACCAGGTCTGCACCGACTACGTGAAGCGGATGGACGCCGTGATGATGCGTTTCGGCATCCACGTGCCCGATCGCCAGCTCGCCTGCGCGCCCTTCTCGTCGAAGCCTGGACAGGAATACTTCGCCGCGATGGGCGCCGCGGCGAACTTCGGCTTCGGGAACCGGCAGATGATCGCCCACATGGTCCGCGGCATCTTCGCGCGCCAGTTCGGCGAGTCGAAGGGGCATCTGCGCCTGGTGTACGACGTGGCCCACAACACCGCGAAGGTGGAGCGCTACGACGACGAAGAGCTCGTGGTGCACCGCAAGGGCGCCACCCGCGCGTTCGGCCCGTCGAGCCCGGAGCTCCCTGCGCCCTACCGCGGGCTGGGTCAGCCCATCTTCATCCCGGGCAGCATGGGCACGCACTCGTACGTGCTGCTCGGCACCGACGCCGCCCGCGACGTATCGCTGGCGAGCACCTGCCACGGCGCGGGCCGCGCCATGAGCCGCACCGCGAGCAAGCACCAGGTCCACGGCGCCGAGCTGCGTCGCCAGCTCGAGGCGAGCGGCATCGCCATCCGCTGCCCCTCGAACGCCGAGCTCGCCGAGGAGGCGCCCTCCGCCTACAAGGACGTCGATCGAGTGGTGGAGGTGGTGCACCAGGCCGGCATCGCGCGGAAGGTCGCGCGGGTGCGGCCGATCGGCGTCCTGAAGGGCTGACCCCGCTTCAGCCAGCGATCCGCTGTAGCGTCAGGATCGGCGCGCCGTCGTCCACCCACTCCCGTAGGTCGATCGAGCACTCGATCGTCCAGTCCGCCTCCCCCGTCGGATCCACGATCTTCTGCACGGCGTTCCACTGCCTCGGCCCCGTCTCCGTGAGGATCGTGTTGTGGGCCTTGCGGGCGTTGGGCGTGAGATCGATCGAGGCGTGCTCCTCCCAGTAGGGCGCCATCGCCTCGGCGATCTCCTCCGCCGACCAGCCTGGCCGCACACACGCCGCCGCGGCCTCGTGGTCCTTCGTCGCCACCGCCTTGAGCAGGCGGTGCAGCTCGGTCCGCACCCGGATCGTCAGGCCGCGCCGATCGTCTGCCAGGTGGTAGGGCTTCTCCTCGGCTGCCGACGCGGCGGCGCTCGACGGCGCGAGGCCCTGCATGCGCTCCCACTCGTCGATGAGGCTCGAGTCCACGCCGCGCACCACGTCGCGCAGCCACGCCGCGATCGCCTCCACCTCGTCGTCCCGGTAGACCTCCGGCACGCTCTGCACCAGCGTCTTGTACGCCTCCGAGAGGTAGCGGAGCAGCACCCCCTCGCTGCGCTGCAGGCCCAGATCGCGCACGTAGTCGTGGAAGCCCGACAGCTTCTCGTACATCTCCCGGGCGATGGACTTGAGGCGGATGTTCTCGTCGCCCACCCACGGGTGCTTCTCGGCGAAGGCGTTGAAGGTCGGGTAGACGAAGTCGCGGTTCGGCTTGGGCCACTCGACCTTCTCGAGCTCCGCCATGCGGTCTTCGTAGTCCATGCCCTGCGCCTTGAGCTCGGCGATCTTCTCGCCCTTCGCGCGGTCGAGCTGCTTGAACAGGATCGCGTGGGGGTTCTCGAGGATCGACTCCACCAGCGTGAGCACGTCCAGGGCGTAGGTGGGGCTCTCGCGATCGAGCAAATCCAGCGCGGCGAGCAGATAGAGCGACAGCGTGTGGTGCAGCGAGAAGTCGTCCTGCAGCCCCTCGGCCACCCGCACCCGGGACGCGCCGCCGTCGCGCACCACCTCGAGGATCCCCGCGTGGCGGAGCTGCCGGAAGCGCACCGCTGCGTCGCGCTTGTGCCGCGCCTTGAGGCGATCGCTCCCGTGGGAGCGCGCCACCAGCTGCAGCAGCCTGCGGTAACCGCCGCCGCGCCGCGACGGAGCCGTCGCAGCGCGGGCGATCTTCTCCCCTGGGGCCACCGCGAGCGGGCTCCCCTCGGGCTCGGCCTCGGCTTGCAGGAGCGCCAGCAGCAAGCCGTGCGAGACCTCGAACCGCGATGCCAGCGGCTCGGGAGGCCTCGTCTGCAACCGCTCGAACGTCGCCGCGTCCCAGTGGGCGTAGCCCTTGGTGGGCGCCTGCTTCTTCACCAGCTTCTTCTTGGGGTTCGCCGCCTGCTTCTCCGCGATGCGCAGGTTCTCGATCACGTGCTCGGGGGCCTGGGCCACCACCCATCCGCGATCGTCGAAGCCCTTGCGCCCCGCGCGGCCGGCGATCTGCAGGAAGTCCCGCACCGAGAGGACGCCGACCTTTTCGCCGTCGAACTTGCAGAGCTGGGAGAAGAGCACGGTGCGGATGGGGATGTTCACGCCGACGCCCAGCGTGTCGGTGCCGCTGATCACCTTGAGCAGCCCGCCTTGCGCCAGCCGCTCCACCAGGAGTCGGTACTTCGGCAAGAGCCCGGCGTGGTGCAGGCCGATGCCGTGGAGCACGAAGCGCGAGAGCTCCTTGCCGTAGGGCGTGTCGAAGCGGAAGCCGTCGAGCTCGGCGCGGATCCGCTCCTTCTCCTCCTTGGAGGAGAAGTTCACGCTCATCAGGTTCTGCGCCTGCTCGGCGGCGGCGCGCTGCGAGAAGTTCACCAGGTAGACGGGGTGGCGGTTCCCCTCCACCAGCTTCTCCAGGGTCTCGTGGAGCGCGCGCTCGCTGTACTCGAACTCGAGCGGCACCGGCCGCTCGGCGCCGCGGATCGTGGCGACGTCGCGGCCGGTGAGCGTCCGCAAGCTCTCCTCGATCGCGGAGGTGTCGCCCAAGGTGGCGGACATCAGCAGGAAGGTCGCCCTGCCCAGGCTGAGCAGCGGGATCTGCCAGGCGATGCCCCGCTCCGGATCGCCGTAGTAGTGGAACTCGTCCATCACCACGTAGTCGACCGGCGGATCCTCCTCGCGCAGGGCGAGGTTCGCCAGCACCTCGGCGGTGCAGCAGACGATCGGCGCGTCGCGGTTGATGCTCGCGTCGCCGGTGAGCATGCCCACGTTTTCGGCGCCGAAGGCCTCGCAGAGCGCGAAGAACTTCTCGTTCACCAGGGCCTTGATCGGCGCGGTGTACCAGCTCGTCTTGCCCTCGGCGAGGGCCTGGAAGTGCAGCGCCTGCGCCACCAGCGACTTTCCCGAGCCCGTGGGCGTGGAGAGGATCACGTGCTTGCCCGAGAGCAGCTCGAGGATCGCCTCCTCCTGCGCCGGATATAGCGAGAGGCCGCCTGCGGTGGCGTACGACACGAAGCGCTCGAGCACCTGGTCGGTGTCGAGGCGGGGCGAGCCCTCGCTCGGGAGGAGGGCGGCCAGAGGGGCGGTGGCGATCGAGGCGGCTGACATGGGCCTTCCGGTCATAACAGGGGCGGGGCGGGCCGGTTGAAATTCTGGAGGTCCACCGGCGATTTCCGTCGTAGTGAAGCGCGCGCCTCGGCCTCGCGGGCCTTGGCGATGCAGCAACCTTCCAGCCTGCGCCGCATCCGAGGCGCGAGACAAAGCTCCAGGAGTTCTTCTCAGATGTCCCTGCTCACCTCAGAGAAACAGCGCGACCTCGGCCTCCTCTTCTTGCGTGTCGGCATCGGCGTCATGTTCATCCTCGCCCACGGTTTCCCCAAGCTCATGGGCGGCCCCGACGTGTGGGCCAGGGTGGGAAGCGCCATGCCGTACTTCGGCTCCAGCGCCTTCGTGCTCTTCGGGGCGCTGACCGTCCCCAAGTTCTTCGGCTTCATGGCGATGGCCTCGGAGCTGGTCGGCGGGATCCTCCTGGTCGTGGGCAAGTGGGTGCGGCCGGCGAGCGCCTTCATGCTGTTCACCATGGTGGTCGCGTCCTTGATGCACCTGCGCATGGGCGACAGCCTGCCCAAGTCCAGCCACTCGATCGAAGCCGCGGTCGTGTTCCTCGCGCTGCTCCTGCTGGGTGGGGGCAAGTACGCCCTCGATGCCCGCCGGCGCTGACGGCTCGGAGTTCTTAGACGCTTGAACCCGGCGGCGGGGGGATTAGACTGCGCCACATGTCTACCCGCGCCGCGAAGAAGAAGAGCCCCGAAGTCGTCCCCTCCGAGACCGCTCCCAAGGCGGCGCACGACACGCGCCCGCCCCAGGCGCTGCTCGACTTCATGATGCAGGGGTGGAAGGCGAGGGGCGGCAAGCTCCCCCCGAAGATCAAGGGTCATGGCGCCTTCCTCGCCAGGCGGGAAGCGCTCTCCGCCCGCTTCCCGGGCGAGACGCTGGTCGTCCCCACCGGCCACGAGAAGGTGCGGGCCAACGACACGAACTACCGCTTCCGTCCCGGCAGCGACTTCTACTACCTCACCGGCAACACCGAGCCGGACTGCGTGCTGGTGCTCGAGCCGAGGCGGGGCGGGGGGCACACGCACCTGCTCTTCGTGGAGCCGAACCCCGGCCGCAGCGACGAGACCTTCTACACCGACCGGGTGAAGGGCGAGCTGTGGGTGGGGCCGCGCCTCGGTGTCCCCGAGAGCCAGGCGCGCTTTTCCGTCGACGAGTGCCGGCCGCTCCCCGAGCTCCCCGGCTTCCTCTCGTCCCTCGGCCGAAAGACCCGCGTGCTCCGCGGCTTCTCGGACGGCGTGGACTCCCGCGTCGAGTCTCGCGAGAAGGAGGACCGCGAGCTCGCCGTCGTGCTCTCCGAGATGCGCCTGATCAAGGACGCCCAGGAGATCCGCGAGCTGCAGGCCGCCATCGACTCCACCAAGCGCGGCTTCGAGGACGTGATCGAGCGCCTCGCCATCGCCGAGACCGAGCGGGAGGTGGAGGGCGTCTTCAACCTGCGCGCCCGGGTCGAGGGCAACGACGTGGGCTACGGCACCATCGCGGCCTCCGGCGCCAACGCCTGCATCCTCCACTGGACGAAGAACGACGCGCAGATCCGAGACGGCGAGCTGTTGCTGCTCGACGCCGGCGTGGAGCGCGCCACGCTCTACACCGCCGACATCACCCGCACGCTGCCCGTCTCCGGCAAGTTCTCCAAGGAGCAGCGGGAGATCTACGAGCTGGTGCTGGAGGCGCAGGACCGCGCCATCGCGGCGGTGAAGCCGGGCAACGACTTCATGGAGCCCAACCGCGTGGCGATGGAGGTCCTCGCCCACGGCCTCGAGCGCCTGAAGATCCTCCCCATGTCGGCGGAGGAGGCGCTGCGCGACGAGAACCAGTTCTACAAGCGCTACTCGCTCCACAACGTCAGCCACATGCTCGGCCTCGACGTCCACGACTGCGCCCAGGCCCGCGCCGAGGCGTACAAGTTCGGCAAGCTGCAGCCCGGCATGGTGCTCACCGTGGAGCCCGGCCTCTACTTCCAGCGCGACGATCTCACCGTGCCCGCGCGCTACCGCGGCATCGGCGTCCGCATCGAGGACGACGTGGTGGTCACCGCCCGCGGCTGCCGCGTGCTCTCCGCCGACATCCCCAAGACCGCGAAGGACGTCGAGGCGTGGATGGCGTCGATCTGGAAGAAGCGCAAGGCCGGGCGGCGCAGCTGACGACGGGGGCCGCCGCGCTACCGGCGGTACTCGAAGTGCACGAAGTCGATGAGCAGCGTGGCGGCGACGCAGAGCGTGCGTAGCCTGGCGTCGAGGGTCGGGCCGAGCTCGAGCTGGAAGGTGTCGGCGGTGGTCATCGACTCCTTCGTCAGGCCCACCCACTTCTTGCGGATGAAGCCCGACGTCTCGCCGCGCACCCGGACCTTGAACGTCCAGGGGCGGAAGAACGGTCCGTGCAGCTCGGCGAGCTCACGGCCGAAGGCGTCCTCCAGCGTGTAGCGCCTGGCGAACCAGGCCCAGCGCTGGCGGACCACGCCGAAGACGTTCCCTCTGCCGTCGCGCACCTGCGCCACCGAGAAGAAGAAGCGCCACGGCCGCTCCATCTCGACCACGGCGTTTCCGAAGTTGTCCACGATCTGGATCAGGAACGGCCGGTTCGAGTGGAAGAACTGCCTGTTGATGAAGCCCGACACGCCGCGGGAGACCTCCACCGCGCGCATCTTCACCTGCTGTCGGCCGTCCTCGATCGCGTAGCGGTTGCGCACCTGGAAGCCGGTGAGCACCTCGCCCCACTCGATCTCCTGGCGCACGCGCAGCGTGGGCGTCTGTGCGATCCACTCGAGTCCGTTCATCTTCGCGCACCTCCCGCGGTCTCTGGACGGCTCCCTCGGCCGAGTGATCTCCGCTACCGGCGGCGGCGGGAGTCTCCACGGAGCAGCATCGGCGTCGGCATCCGATCGGCCTCGACGTAGGCGTCCACCGTTTCCGGTTCGAAGGGATCCATCCGCTGCTGGCTGCAGAAGCGCAAGAAGTCGAGGAGGATCTCGGAGACCTTCTGGAACCGCTCGACCACCGGCTCTCCCTCCTCTTCCACCAGCGCGGCCGCTTCCGCCAGCGGCGCGGGATCGTCGGGGAGCGCGAGGAGCCCCTGCCGCAGCGCCTCGACCCGCCGCGGGTTCGGCGCGCCGAAGAAGCGGTGGCGGCGAAGGTGCGACGCGAGGAAGAGCTGGCCCAGGCACGCTACGCCCTTTGCGAGCGGGACCGTCGGCGCGTAGGCCTTCGCCTGCCGCAGGTAGTTCTCGAAGCGATCGACCTGCGAGGAGGTGTTCGTCGCGAGGCCGCTCACCGTCGGCATGATGTCGTTCTCGATGTCGTAGCCGAGCTGCTGCGCGGTGAGGAACGCGAACGCGCGGGCGTGCTCGTCCAGGCGCGCCGCGTTCGCCAGCCGCTCGAGGTCGAGCTCCTCTTCGAGGTCCGAGACGAGATCCACGACGCCTGCCACCGGCGCCTCGGTGGAGGTGCCGTCGTGCAGCTCGCGGGGATCGTCGGCGGCCACCGTCTTGCGGCAGCCGTCCCAGAGGCTGAGGAGGTAGGGATCGTCACCTGCCAGCTCCGCCACCAGCACGGGATCGGCGGCGAGGGCGCGGATGGTGGGGATCAGGCCGAAGAGCTCCCGCTGCGCGGTCGGCTGGCCCTGCCTCGCGAGGTCGAAGCAGACCAGGCAGGCGGCGAGCTGCGCCCGGCTGCCCGTCCGCTCCCGCAGCACCTCGAGGTAGAGCACCAGGCGGTCGGGGGCGCGGCGCAGGCGGGCGCCCAGCGCGAGGAGCTCGTCCGTGTCGAGACCCTGGAGTTCGCGACGGAGGCCCTCCCGATCGAAGGCCTGGTTGGGGAGCGGCGGAGGCGTGGACACCTCCTTCGAGAAGTGCCACGAGGCCCGGGGTCACGCAAGGAAACCACCGGAATTTCCAAGGTGTCGGTGGAGGTCCCACCGGCGGGTCGGCGCCAGTGTGGCGAGCGGACGAGCCCTTCGCGATCCGAGGCCCGGCCCCTTGATGGGATCCGAGTGTCGGGGTGGTGGGGTACAACCTCTTCGTTCGCCGACTTCGGCGAGTTTTCCCCAGCCTGTCGGCTTGACCGCACGGCGGGAACCAACTAGACAAGCGTGCAGTAAGCGAGGAGGCAGCGATGTCGAACAATACGGAACGCGAGAGAGCGATCGACCTGGCCATCGGGGCGATCGAGAAGCAGTTCGGCAAGGGCTCGATCATGCGCCTCGGCAACGAGGAGGCGATGATCAAGGACGTCCAGACGATCTCGTCCGGCGCCCTCTCTCTCGACATCGCCCTGGGCGTGGGCGGCTTCCCCCGCGGCCGCATCGTCGAGATCTACGGGCCGGAGTCGTCCGGCAAGACGACGCTCACCCTCCACCTCATCGCCGAGGCCCAGCGCCGCGGGGGCGTGTGCGCCTTCGTCGACGCCGAGCACGCCCTCGACGTGACCTACGCCCGCAAGCTGGGCGTCCGCACCGACGACCTGCTCATCTCCCAGCCGGACAGCGGCGAGCAGGCGCTCGAGATCACCGAGATGCTGGTGCGCTCCAACGCCATCGACGTCCTCGTCGTCGACTCGGTCGCGGCGCTCGTGCCCCGGGCCGAGCTCGAGGGCGAGATGGGCGACTCGCACATGGGCGTGCAGGCCCGCCTCATGAGCCAGGCGCTGCGCAAGCTCACCGGCACCATCGCCAAGAGCAACACCTGCGTGGTCTTCATCAACCAGATCCGCATGAAGATCGGCGTGATGTTCGGCAACCCGGAGACCACCACCGGC